>Ga0181565_10000956_pt1 | contig 21878 bp, 17 predicted proteins | sample 101ome_16_FD_129661 | JGI IMG/M metagenome (GOLD analysis project Ga0181565, IMG submission 129661) | Coastal salt marsh microbial communities from the Groves Creek Marsh, Skidaway Island, Georgia - 101401AT metaG (megahit assembly) | ecosystem: Environmental > Aquatic > Marine > Intertidal... | reverse complement strand
TTCCCCGACCCTTGGCCCAAAAAAAAGCATCATAAAAATCGTTTGGTCAACACGTGGTTTGCTAATCAGTGTCACCGCCTCTTGATCCCAGAAGGAGTGATCCATCTTAGAACAGACCACGCATCTTATTTCGAGCAGATGCTGGAGGTATTCTCACAAAGTGATGGATTTACCCAAACCAACACCCCTTCAAGTCTTCTGGATCTCAAGACGGATTTTGAAAGGGGCTTCAACGCTGAGGGCATACCTACCTTGCATGCGAGCTACCGATGCGCCGGCTGAAGTGAAGATTGACTCAAGGGACCCTTCAACTAATTCCCCAAATCCTCCACCCCGGCTCATTGAGTGAACAAACCCATACCCTGACTTAATGATTGGGATGATGCACTCACTTGCACTCTGCTGCTGGTTGCCTGCATGATCATAGAAAGGGCATTTGGTAAAACAGTATGGAACAAGTCACTCTGCGCATCAGGGCTGAAAGAGCCGACAATCTCGAAACACAGCGTCAGCACATAGCCAAGGCCATCGGGATGAAGCCTGAGGCAATCAAGGAGTGGCGCCTGCTCAAACGATCGATCGATGCACGTCAAAAAATCATCATGATGCAGATGGTTTTTGAGGTCAGCACTCACGCCCCGTTGGAGGACAGCCCGAATGTCCCTTGTAAATTGCCCTCACCACCATTGGGCTCCCCTGAGGTTGTGATTGTGGGCTGCGGCCCTTCTGGACTGTTTGCAGCTCAAGAATGTCTGCGACGTGGGATGCGTCCAATCCTGCTGGAAAGAGGCAAGGACGTCTCCTCACGCAGGTTCGATCTGGCTCCCATATTGCGAAAAGGAACGATTCCTGAAGATTCAAATTATGCCTTCGGTGAGGGAGGTGCAGGCACATTCTCAGATGGCAAGCTCTACACCCGTGCGACCAAGCGCGGGCCTGTTGCCGAAGTCTATCAGACTCTGGTGGCGCACGGAGCTCCAGAGGATATCCTGGTGGATGCGCACCCTCATATTGGATCCAACCTATTACCCAATGTCGTCAGGCACATGCGAGAGGCGGTGGTGCAAGCTGGCGGGGAGGTTCATTTTGGAGCGCGTGTATGCGAGCTCATCCTTCACAACCATCAAATCAAAGGTGTTGTGTGCGCCAATGGAATGAATTTCATGGCTGAAAATCTCATCCTTGCTACGGGGCATTCGGCGAGGGATATCTATCTCCTGCTCCATCAGCATGGGATCAGACTTGAGCCCAAACCCTTTGCCATGGGTGTGCGAGCAGAACATCCTCAGCCATTGGTGGATCAGCATCAATACCATCTTGTGAGAGATCAGCAACGCCCAGACTACCTTCCAGCGGCGAGCTATCGTTTGGCCACCAAAATCAAGCATCGCGGGGTGCATTCTTTTTGCATGTGCCCAGGAGGTTTCATTGTGCCTGCTGCAACCAGCAATGACCAAATTGTCGTTAATGGCATGAGTCTTTCACGTCGTGACTCGCCCTTCGCCAACAGTGGCATGGTCGTGACAGTCGAACCAGAGGATGTCACAGATCTCGATCATCCCAACCCACTGCTTGCGGGCATGCGTTACCAAGAACAACTTGAGCAGGCTACCAAGAGCCATGGCGGACCAGGCCAAGTGGCACCGGCACAAAGGATCACGGACTTTCTTTCAAACCGAACCTCCGCCACCCTACCCCGGTCAAGTTATCATCCAGGCATCTGCTCGGTTAATTTAAGGTCCCTTTTACCCGAGGGCATTACTTGGCGCCTGGAACAAGGCCTGAAACTCTTTGCGAGGCAATTTCCAAGCTTCATAACCGAGGAGGGTATCTTGGTCGGTTCGGAAACGCGAACCAGTTCTCCACTCAGAATCCCACGTCACCCCTTGACACTTCAACACCCTGAGGTGGAAGGCCTTTACCCCTGTGGTGAGGGAGCTGGTTTTGCCGGCGGCATTGTCAGTGCAGCCTTGGATGGGATACGATGTGCCCAAGCCCTTGCAGCCAAGTTGGCGTGACTTCAAATCAGATCCCAGTTTCAGCGCCGCAAAGCTGGCAACCTAAAATGATATTGACAAACTGGATCAGACCAGCACATTGGGAGTATTCCATCGACTAGGTTTAAAAACCAGGGGTTATATCCATGAGCTACAGCGACAAACCACCCTATGGGGGAAAGTCTCGGTCAGACGAAGGCAACCTGCACACTGAAAAAATTCAGGTCGAACGCAAAACCTTCATTTTTACTCTTAAGGAAAATCCCAGAGGGCGATTCCTTCGTATCACCGAAGATGTGGGCGGAAGGCGCGATACGATTATCCTACCTGCCACCGGCTTAAAGGAATTCAGTGATGTGCTCCAAGGCCTGTGCACCATTCATGAGGGGCTCCCCCCTGAAGAGGCACCCGAAGAATTTGATAGTTAATAGGCGGCTCCGCGGAGCTTGAGCCAAGGAGGAGTCCAGAGCTGACCCCAATGCACAAACCTGGGGGTTTGAGGCAGCCGTCCTTTTACTTGAGTCGCCTTTATCGTTTCCCAAGCAGGAAAGCCAACAAATCGGCCCATTGCTTATCAGTGAAGAGTTCACCGAAGTTGTCAGGCATCAGAGAACGAGCTGTGGGTTCAATCGATGCCACAAGACTGCGCTGCACTGGTTTTTCTTCTCCATTGGACTGAATGAGGAAAAGCTGACCGTCCTCCTCACGCGCAAGCAGCCCTCCTTCCACATCACCGTTGGCATAAATCAACCGGGTCATTTGAAATGACTTGTCCACGTTGCGGTGAGGGTCCATCACATCCTCGATCAACCGCTCTGCACCGCGGCTGCCCACCCCATCGAGTTGAGGCCCTACAACCGCCCCATGACGGTCAATCTGATGGCACATCACGCAGGCTTGTTCAAAAATCAAAGCACCCTTTTCCGCATCACCTCCCCGTTCGCGGTGCCTAGCAACAATTTGCTTCATCCGCGCTTCCAGTTCACCTCTGGCATCTGGAATCTGATCAATTAAGGGCATCAGAGCCTGACTCCATGATTCCTGGCTCAGCTCCTTGACTCGAGTAAGAATCTCTCGCTTTTGAAGAATATAAGGTGAGAGATCACCCTCTTGAATCCAGTGAGACATGATTTCAAGTCCCTGAAGTTTTTGAGAGAGCAAGCTCGCAATCTTCTGGTGCTGTGCAAGAGGCAACCATTTGATCTGCTCCCCTACCTGCTGAACATGGTTGACTTCGTTGCCATCAAGCATGATCTCAGCAAGCAAATGTCGAGTCTCCTTAGGGAGACTTGGATCAATCAACAGTGGCGCCAATAACGGCGACCAATGCTGCCCCCTGCGCTCTCCCAGGTGTCTAGCAGCCAAAACTTTGATCGCAGCGGTGGGCGCCTGCCCTCGAGCCCAGCGCTCCAGAGTAGGATAAACAGGCTCCAAGGAAATCTCTCCGCCTAGGTTGATCGTTGATTGCAATTGCTCCTCAAGGCTTCGTGGTGAAACAGAAGGTATTTTGAACGGGAGTCCTTTAAGCCGACCCATTGCTAGCCAGGCGTAGGCATCGCCCGTATCACCATCGATCATTTCGATGGCTACCAAACGCCCTAACCAGGCCGAACAATCCCATTGCACTCGCTGTGCGATGTCCTGACGCGGAGGATGAGCTGAGACGAGAACATCTCCGCTCTCAGCGTCTACCAGCCTGACCACGTTTTTCTGATTAGCTTCTTGATCAGGGTAGCCTTGATGACCTGCCAGGTAAAACTCAATGCTCTGAGGAGCTTCAAAACGAGCTGAAATCAGTGCCCCAGTGTAAGATTCGCCATTCGGCGGTAGGCTGCACCAGAACAAGCCCTCTTTATCTCCGTCGGAAGAAGTTCGTTTTTGGATCATCCACGGATCAGGACTCTCAGGCTCCGTAGCCAGGGGCATCGTGGACCAGCCAGCCAAAGCTTGCTCAGCATCCTCGATGGCCCGCAATGCAATTTCTTCCCCCCAAAGTTGCATCATCGGTGACAAAAGAATGCTACGAGACTGCATGGATTCACTCAAGGTCTTGAAAACAACCAGCTGATCTAGGGGGCTCTTTTTGTTGGTCACTCTGATTTGGGCAACCAGCTGGTCTATGGAAGACTTGGAAGCGTGTTTGGCAATGTGCTTGAGATGGATCGAATTCAATTCGATAAGTTGCCCCGGTTCATGCAGCATACACTCCACGAGAAACTGAGCGGCGCCCTCGCTTTGCACTCCCGGAGCAACATCTATCAGCAGATCTCGATAGCTCTCACTGAGTCCAGAGTTTTTCACCTTATCCCATGCCCCGTCAGCAAGGAATTGATTCCGAAGTGACAGGCGCAAACCATGCCTCAATTGAGGATCCTGGTCTTGCTGTGAATGGAGTCGCATCAATAGTGGCGCAATCGAATCGATGGCTGGATGGAGACTGAGGGCGTGGGCAGCGGCTCGCTGAACTGAGGGGTGCGCATCTTGGAGAGCCAATCGCAACCACCTGAGTTGCTCTGCACTCAAAATGGGTTCCTCGCCCATGATTAGCATGGCATGCAGCCTGACCTCCAGAGCCGTATCATGCACGGCATCTGCGAGCATGGCGGGATCCAGCTGGCCGAGTCGATGGAGTAACCACAGGCTGAGGGCGCGCTGTTTCCAGTTTTCCATGAGCCCATCAGCCCAGCGACTGCGAATCAAATCGACCACCTCGGCATTGGCTTCATCGCTTAGAAAATTCAGCGCCAGCAATCGTCGAGTGAGATTTGGGTGCCCTAGTTCATCAAGGGTCGCCGCATAGTCTTGTTGAGTGAAATCTGGCAAAGGATATCCCGAGTTCTGATGCCCAGGCTGGGAGCTGTAGGTGATTTTCCAAAGCCTCCCTCGTTCTCTATCTCGACCGGGGTGATCAAGGGGCACCTCATAATGCCCAATGATGCGGTTGTAAAAGTCGGCCACATAAAGGGCGCCATCAGGGCCCAACTGGATATCAACGGGACGAAACCATGGATCCCTTGACACAATCAAATCTGGCATTTCCACGGCTTTTCGAGAAGACCCCCTGGCCAGCAACACATCTCGATTGAGGCGACTGGTCATCACATTACCAATAAAAATATTATCCCGATACTGGGTGGGCCAAAGCACATCATCATAATAGACAATCCCACAAATAGCGGTTGAACCATGAGCATGCTCCATCAGGCTAGGACCGTAGCCAAGGCCATCATGGGGCTTGCCGAAGCTTGGGTAATAAGCGCCACGTAGGAGTTGATAGATCGGTGCGCTATGGCAATCTGCTGTGTAGAAGTTGCCAAGCGGGTCTAGGGTCATGCCGAACGGGTTAACCTGGCCAAAAGTGTGCGGTTCCACCCTGGAACCATCCAGCCGGATACGGTAGGTGTGACCGGAATTCATAAACAATTCGGAGCCGTCCTGACCTTGTATGGTCGTGTTGTTGTTAAATCCATGGGTGGCGTAGAGCCACCCATCATAGCCACGGGTAAAAGAGGCATTCATGCCATGAGTATCGCGCTCCCAACCCAGGGGCCCGTAGCGTCTCTCCTTGAGGTCAGCCTTCCCATCTCCGTCGGTATCTTCTAACCACCAGATATTAGGAATGCTCCAGGCCAGGACGCCGTTGCGATAGGGATAGAGACCTATGGGAATATTCAGGCCTTCGGCGAAGGTCGTAATCTGATCGAAGGTCCCATCTCCATTGGTGTCCGTCAGGACCTTAATCGAATCCCTCCCCTTTTCATCCACACCAACCGGATAAGGATACTCAAGGGTATCACTGACCCATAGTCGCCCCTGTGTGTCAAAAGCCATGTTCATGGGCTTGGCGATACTGGGTTCAGCTGCCACAAGTTCGATTTGAAACCCTGGGGGCAAATCAAACATCTGGAGTTGCTGAGCTGGCGAAAGTGGATCGCTGGATCGGACCCCTGCAGTCAATGGATCCTCATTGTTGGCTGCATTGAGCTGAGATAATAGAGTCAGCAGCATGGACACCACACCCAGGCAGACGGGACTACAACAAGAAAGCACGGCCCACGTCCAGGGAGTATGATTGGGAGTAAAGATTATCATGATTATTCCAAGGGTCCGAAACGTAAGGCATAGAGATCTGAATCTCTGAGGTGAATCCGAAGCCTTATGATGCCATCAGCCGGCAATCTGAGCTGACCCCCACCCTGCCATCGATAGAGGCGATTGATATGATTGCCGATCAGTTCGGTGGCTTCATCTGCACCATAGCCGATGATAGGTTCTAGATCTGAATCGAGGCATTCCACCTTCAGATAGCCAGATGCCGATGTCCAATAGTTGAAAAAGACTCCCTGCGCGTTAGCCTTGAAAGCTTTTGTCAGCAGCCATCCAGGTTGGTTGCCTGCATGCCACGAACTCAGCCCATCAAGCCTGAACTCATACCGGTGCAAATGAGCGGTGGGTTGCCCGTAGTCTTGATTGGTATAGAGCGACATGGTCGTGTCCGAAGTCTGGACAATCCCCAACACTGGATAATTAGATCTGGAAACCCAATTGCCAGGTCCCATCCCTGGTCGCAACAAAGCTTCCATGTGAGTCCTGTCATAGACCAGCCCCCCCCTTGAAGTCATCAGTCCAGCGTCGGAGGTGTCGTTGTAATACTTGGGATGCACTTGAATCTCACGTGCCTCGGCCTCACTTAGCACCTGCCTACCTGGGAAGAAACGGGCCGGAGTGGCCAAATAGACATGCGGGGCTCTGAAATAAGGATGGGTTTGGCTGGTGTAGAGATGATGGCTAGGCACAATCGTACCTGTATCGCTGAACACCATCTGCCCCTCTGCCTGCCAATGGATAAAATCTCCAGAGGAAGCTCTGGCGATGCTCCGCACCCCATTGACCGAAGAACGATAGTAGCAGAGATATTTTCCCTCGGAAACTGACCAGAATGAGACATTCTGCGAATCCAAAACCCAGCCATCAGGCTTAAAAACCGGCTCATCTCCAAGAGGGGCCCAAACCATACCATCGGTTGAGCCAAATGCCTTCAAGCCCGAAGAAGCGATACCAGCCAACGCCTTGAACCGATAAAGGCCGGGCTCTGGGTTTCGATCCAGAAAAGGAGAGAAGTTGTGACTGTATGGGGCCTGATGGGCAAGGACGACATTGTTGGTTGGATAACCCTCGAGAGGAAAGAGATTAAGCTCTGGCTTGCGCCACACAAGCCCGTCATCAGAAGTGGCATAGCAGGTTACTTCGGCAGTACTCCCATCCTGACCAGCACTTGGCAACCCTCGGTAATACAGATGGAACTGCCCCTCATCCTCAATCAAGGTAGCGTAGCCGCTGAAAGCACCCTCCCAAGGTTGATCAAAAGCCATGACACGACCTCGGTCAATAGGAGTGTGGAGACGCATGCTCACCCCCCCATTGGATTTTTCAATCAGATAGCTGTCGACCATGGGCTCAAGCCGCCCGGACAGATCAAGAGGCATGCTTGAGTCAGCTTCCAACCTGAGCATGATCAGCAGACCTGTTACAATCAGCATTGGAAGCGGGGAGTGCATGCAATTAATAACATTTTTATGCATCAGACAAGTGATCCACTCAAGCCCCGAATCCTACACAGCTATGATTTGGTGACACCATTCACTGGGATATGCTGCCGATTCTGAGAACTCAATAATTCCCTCAAGAGAACCGGATCAGGCCTGTCGTGGTGGCCTAATGCATCAAGGTGCTTGAAGCATCGGCCACTGGTCACCTACGACCATCACTCGTTCCATTCGATGACACGGCAAATCCGTTGCTACCGGTCTTCTGCTTGCCAGGCAGAGGGGGTTTCCTTGCTGCATCAAAGACCTGATGTGGCAAGCAGCATTCTCAAAAGTCATCCAGGCACCGGCATCGCCCAGGGTTGCTGGGTAGTGAAGCCAATAAGGCTTGGGATGCAGGGCCCATTGCCAGCAAAGGGATGGGGAGTCTAAAGAATCCAGTTCAGACACACGCACCCAGGTGCCACGCTCATGTTCGGGATGGGCTCCAACTGGCAAGCCGATCGAAGCCGGATGAGTTGGATGATAGAAGAGCACCCCTCGAGCAAGCGGAAGAGCCAGGTCACATGAGGGATGCCTTGGGCTTCTCAAGGGGAGCTGAACTGTCATCATTCGACGGCGTTTTCTCTCGAGCGAATCGCGAGGATCTGGGCCAATGAAGGTCCACTTGCCCGGCGAGGATGAATCAGGATAGCTTAGATAACATTTGTAGCAGCATTCAACTTGGATCATCAGGCCATCGTCGAAAGTCATTAAAAAGTCGATTTCGCCCAAGGTTCGCCCACCCTCACGCACCATGATATTGCGATGAATGTTGCGCAGCCCCTTCAGTGATGAAAGCCCAGCGTGAACAATATGCTCAAAATAACGTCCCACCACAGGGATCGGTCGCCAAGGTGTTCTGCCCAATTCAGGGGATCCAGAAAAACCAACTGACGCACCGTATCGGCGCATAAGATATTGCAGCGCATCTGCGCCCTCAAATAATGGACTGGCCCGAAACAACCACTCGATATCCCAAGGAATCGCTTCGAGTAATTTCCGGGGTGCTAGGTTTGATTCAGATTTGAGCATCCAAATCCAATGGGCTGTCGGCATCACCGAAAGAAGTGATGGTCATCCCCATTTTTTGCATCAGGGTGAGGTAGAGCCCACATGCACGGCGTTCTTCAACCGGACGCGAACCAAGATCCAACACTCGGCCACCAGGCAATTGAGACCCTCCACCTGCGAGAATCATAGGCATTTCATCGGCTTGATGCTTATCCCCATCAAAAAGATTGGAACAAAAAAGGAGCAGACAGTTATCAAGCAGTTTGGAATCACCCTCTTCAATGGAGCGCAGACGCTCCATGAGGTATACCAACTGCTGAACGTGAAACTGATTGGTCCTGAGATACATGGCCTCAAGAGCCGGATCCCTCCCATTATGGGTTAAGTCTAGGTGAAGGCTTCCTGAAACACCTTCAAGAAAGCCAAAATTCATCTGGGAAAGATCATTGTTAAGCATGTAGGTAGCCACCCGTGTGCGGTCCATTTGAAAAGCCATAACCAGAAGGTCCGACATAAGTTTCATATGCCTTGGAATGTCCTGTGGAAGGCCTTCGGCTGGTGGTGGCAGATTGGGTTCGGTGAGGGTGGGCTGCCAGCCTTCCAAGGATTCCTCTTCGGAAGCCATTTCAATGCGGCGTTCAATGCTACGGATGGATTCCAGATACTCATCTAGCTTGATTCTGTCCCGGTGATTCAGGCGATTTCGAATCGACCTGGCATCCTGAAGAGTCTCATCAAGCACGCTACGATCGAGTTGACGCTGAGTCCCATCACCCACCAACGCCTCAAAGACGCGTGAAGGATATATCTCCTTCATGGCTGGCTTGGTGTCACTTTCCCAAGAAATGCACGAGCCATAGAGCATCGACAATCCATCCTCAAGACGCATCTCGGTGGGCTCGATACCGAGGACCAAGCTGGGAAGCCTGGTTCGCATCCCTAGATGCTTGGCCAGACGTTGATCCATGGTTTCACCCACCTTGATCAGATCTTGATCATCACTCACCCATGCTCCCGACAACAGGTTGGGGACTCTTCCAAGATGGGGGCTTGGGTGCTTCACCGCTTGCTGATTAAATAAACCTTTGAGGAAAACAATATCTTGGGAGAACGAACGAAGCGGCGCTAACCCCGGCCCCATGACCATCCCTCCCTTGTCTTCTCTGGCCCACCAGTGCTCTGGCTCGACACCGTTACTGAAGTAGAGGCAAGCAAATCGCGTAGGAGGGCTGAGCGGGGACACTGAATACGAGAGTTTACCGGTGGCTTCACTCCGCAACCCCAACGAAGGCATCCAAGGCAAGGCAAGGCTGATTCCCATGGAGCGCAGAAAAGTTCGGCGGGATAGATTCTGATCGAACGCGCTGGATTTCGGAATAATAGATTTAGAATGGGCCATTTATTTTGATTCCTGAGTGCGTTGATTTTGAAACTGAGGGCTGAGAATCATCAATTTGAGTTGCGCAGAAAGAGGGTCGCCCGCACGGAGTGACTGCATCAGAGCCTCAACCAAGGCATGGTCGGTTAATTGTTCAGCTCTGCCCAGCGAATAGCCGATGAGTTTGCGACAAAAGGTGCGGTAAAACAACTCGATGTGGTCACTCATATAATCCCGCAAGCCTTGATACCCATCAATCAGCCTCCCATCAGCCATCGTTCCGGTTTGTTCTACCGGCAGACCCTCCTCATAGACCAGTCGAGGTTGTCCCAACACCCCAAAACCTTCCATGGCAAACCCAAGTGGATCCATGCGAGCATGACAACTCACGCATGAGGCGTCACGTTGGTGGGATGCCAACAAATCCTTAATCGAGGTGGCCTCACCCTCGCGACGGGATTCCTGAAGACTGCCTGCATCATCAGGTGGCGGAGGAACAGGTGTCCCGAGCACGCGGCGCAAAATCCAATCCCCACGCTTCACGACACTGGTTCTTGCTGGGGCCGAGGTCAATGCATGGATGGCACCTAAGGCCAGAAGCCCCCCGCGCCCATGCTCACCAAGTGAAGAAATCTTAACAAAGCCAGCCCCTTCCAACTCAGCTGCTTCAGGCAGGGCATAGTGTTGGGCCAATCGCTGATTGATAAATCCAGCATCGGAAAAGAGAATTTCCGATACACGCCCATCCCGCATGACAAGATCTTCAAAGAAGAGAGTCGCCTCAATCTGGAGATCTTGCCTCAAAGCATCTTCCCAGTCGGGAAAGCGGCTGGCATCCACGCCCCGGAATTCAACAAACCGGTAAAAACCAAACCATTGCCCAAAAAATTCTGAAGCGAAACGACGCATCCTTGGATCGATGCGCATCCGATTGAAATGGCTGAGTAAATGCTCAGATTCCACAATGTTTTGATTTCGACCATCATTCAGCAGTGTCAGATCGGGCATTGACCCCCAAAGCATGAAAGACAACCGGGTCGCAAGGGATTCACCTGTCAGGGCGATGACCTCCCGACTCTCCAGCGGCGACTTCTGGGGAGGTTCCAATCGATATAAAAATTTGGGAGAAACTAGAATGCGGACTAAAAGGGACTGGAGAGCTTCGCGGTGACTGAGCTGATCCATTTCGCGTCTTGTGCGGTAAAATTCGAGCAATTGCTGCCTATCACCCTCAGTCAAGTCATGGCGCCAAGCCAAGCGGGCCATTTCCAAGCACTGATCCAGATGCCCAGGATAAGCCAGTCTGTGAGCCTCTCCAACCTCGCGCCAGTGGGCATGCAAAGCCCTCACCCATCCTCGAAGATCATCTTCCAAGAGATCGATCGATTGGGCATCAAGCTCCTCAATGCGAGGAATCCCGTCCTCGGCAAGTGGTTGAAAATGCTCATAGAGTAAGTTGAGATTGGCTTGGTGATAGTCAAATGCCGATAAAAGGTCATCCCAGGCCTGATCCAGCTGCTCTCGCTCCTTGGGACCAAGGAGGTAGCGAACCAAATAATCATCTTGGCGGTGATATTTTACCTGATAGTGGAAGGCATTGCGCTCCGGGTGATTGTATTGGCTCGTGAAGGGTCTGGGAATCGGATCACGATCCGATGGAGCTGGCTCTCGGTGAGATACAGTTGGGAAGGCCAAGGCAAACTGCATAGCGGCTGGACTTGGTGAGGCTTGCCCCATCAGAGCCACAGCATCCAATAAATCGGTTTCCTCACGATCTGCTTTGGCTCGGGCAAGCTTTTGCTGCCATTGTCTGACCTGGGCCACCACAGGATCCATGAGGGCTGAGGAAGACTCAAAAGAGGGAGCACTCAGGGGGTCGTGCGCGGGAAGCTCCTTGAAAGCCTTTGATACAGCCTGAAGGGGTTCGAAAGCATCGGCTCGCTGGAGTTGATCATAAATGTGTTCAGCGAAGGCAGGGGATATCTCCAGCCGACGACTTAGGGAAACGATGGCCTCTGACTCTGCCTCCTCATCCTCATGAGTCTGATTGGCAAGCCTCCAACACAGATAAAATACCCTCGGCCAAAGATCTAAACCATAGGGCTCAGCCCCCTCTCCAGCTCCGTTTCGAAAGCCATGATGACGATATACTTCGTTGATGCGCGTAATCGCCGACCATTCCTGCCCTAGCATGCCGGGGTCCTGATAAAAAAATAACGGACCGGCACCAATCACCATGCGAGCGGCTATAGCTTTGGCCGCATCTAAATATCTTTCCAGATCGCTGGACTGAACAAATTGCACCTGGCCATGACTGGCAAAACCCTCCCCACCTACCGCATCACCTGGTAGCAAATCCCAGAAATCAAGTGTTAAACCTGTCAGGTCCTTGATGACGTGGTGGTATTCCCCACGAGTCAGACGCCTCATGATCACCGCACCGGGGTCCCCACTGCCTTGAGCCGACTCATCGCGAATTGTCTCAGCTATGAGTTCAGTCAGCTCGAGTTTCTCTTGAGGAGAGGGTTGATCCGCCTCCGCAGGGGGCATCTCCCCTTGAGCAACCCTATCGAGCACCGAGGACCATTCTGGATAATAACGCTGAAACTGCCCTGGGGTGAGCATGATCTCAAGGTCAAGCTCACCTTTAGGCATTTGGCTTGAATGACATTCAAGGCAGTGATCTCGAATGAAGGCCCCTGCACGCACCTCAAATGACTCGAGAGCGAAACCTTGTGAGATGCTTCCCAATGCTACAAGGCAAGCCATGCCAATCAACCGTGCGTCGATAGCCAAGGGCCTATCCTGTTTTGCCTGGAACGGTAACAGGGGGAGCATGATTGAGCCTAGTCCGCTAACCTAGAGGGAACAAGCCATTCTTGATTGAAAGCAGCCCCTAATGAGCAGCTTTGAGCACGCAGCAGGGTCCTCAAGTCATGCCTACAAATGCCGAATGTGATGGCGATATTTTTCAGCCAGCCGGGCGTTATGGGCATCACCATCACTATTGCTGCTGATATAGATTTCAGGCTCCCCTCCTCCAGCCTGGACGGTGGCAACGGCAGTGACCACCAGCAGATTCACAAGGAATGCTCCAGTGATCGTGGATGTCGCAGCAACTCTACCGGGGATGCCCTCCATTTTGATCGCAGCATCCCCCTCAATGCCGGCGTTGTCCAACACGAGGTCCGCCACGTCGCCCAAATTTTTCCCTGATGGATGCCTTGAAGGCCAGGCTGCCGCGTGATTTGCATTCAACAGGGCAATGACTTTCATGCCTTTCTCGCGAGCATGCAGGGCCATTTCAATGGGCAGCGGGTTTCTCCCTGAGTTGGATGCGACCAGAATCACATCCCCCTTCCCAACTGGGTAATCCTCTAAGAGTTTGAGTGCAGCACCCTCTTGCCGTTCAAAGTCGGTCGCATTTTGAGCGCCGGCACTGAAATAAATCATTGGATCCAGAATAGGCACCGCGCGAGTCAATCCTCCAGCACGGTGGAAAACTTCTTCCGCCAGCAGACGAGAGTGCCCCGTGCCGAATGTATAAAACCAACGGTCATTGAGCAGTGCCTCACCAATCCACTGACCACCCATGCGGATATTTTCCCACTGGCTTTGCCTGATACTGCCGAGTTGCTGATGCACGATTTCAACATAACGCTCGGCTTGCTGCATGATTGGATCCATGCCCTCATTGGTGAGATTATTCATGACTCAATCAAGCTTTTTCCAAGGTAAAGAATTTGTTCTGTAGGGAGATCGGCTAACTCTAAGAACTCGTAGCCCAGAGCTTCAAAAAAAAGTCTGGCTCTATGATTATCGGGGTTCAGCCCCACATGGACACCCTGACTGGCTTTTGAGCGCAACCAAGCCTCTGCCTGTTGAAGGATTTTGCTCCCTAGGCCCAACCGCTGCAACCTCGGAAGGATTGATAAATGGAGTTCGCTTGGGTAAGTATCCATCCAAGGTGGTTGGTACGATTCCTCTTCATCCCAAAGAAAATCCAGGAGACTTTCGTCCAGATGCTTGGCTTGCCCCTTGTCCAACTGAGCGCCTCTGGAGGTTCTAAGCTGGGGAAGCCATTGCTTCCTGAACCAAACCTGGTAAGCCCTAGCATCGAGCGTCATGAGGCGATAACCAGCCATTCCCTGAGCATCTTCAATGATATCGGCCCATCCCCCTGAAAAGGCCAAATAACCGCCCACGTAAAGGTCACCTAAGAGGGTCACGTCACCGAATAAATGCGAGGCATCACCGCCAGCATCCGCCGTCCTGAGGCAGACATCATAAAGTGCCTCAAGATCTTGAAAACAAGCAGGTCTAAGCGTGTGGGGCGCAGGTTTTTTCATGTTCTTGGCCTCATACCGAGACAAAAACTGTGCTCACTCAGTGAGGTAAAAACGCGAGGTTGATCGATCCCTACCCGGGAGGACAAGTAGAATGTGGATCCATGGTTGCATCGACCTATTTCCAGGTGTAATGTCGTGCGAGTCGAGATGTCAAAAAACACTCCAAACAACCAAAAAAACGGCGATAAGCCAAGCGGTGGGGACATGAAAGTGCCACCCAAGACCCTGCTAGTATGGATGGCCATCCTGGGGCTCATTCCGCTGATCCTCTTCCTGCAGCGCCAAACTCCCATCGGCAATCCGGAAACAATAGACTACGCACAGCTTAAATTTTTTGCGGATAACGATCTGATCGATAAGGCAGTGATCAATTACGATCCACAAAGCCATCTTCAGGAAATCACAGGTCTCTATCGCAAGCATACCCTGAGTAGTGGGGGCGACATTAGCTTGTCGCTGGATGAAGCAAATGAGCCAGAACTTCAGCCTTTCGTGATCAAGACAGTCTTGATGGACACTTTTCGATCGCAATTGCTGGAGAGCGGTCGCTTTCGGGAAACTGAACCTAATACCATGCTGACGAGTTTCCTGTTTTCCATCCTTCCTTTTCTGCTCATTGCGGCCCTTATTTATTTCTTTTTGATTCGTCAGATACGTATGGCGGGCAAAGGGGCATTGAGTTTTGGCAAAAGCAAAGCCCGGATGCTCAGCAAAGAGAAGAACCGAACAACCTTCAAGGATGTCGCTGGGGTCGACGAAGCGAAGGAAGAGGTTTCCGAATTGGTAGAATTCCTGAAGGATCCAAAGAAATTCCAAAAGCTGGGGGGGCGCATCCCCAAGGGCATCCTGATGATTGGCTCCCCCGGAACGGGTAAAACACTACTGGCAAAGGCCATAGCTGGTGAAGCCGATGCCTCTTTTTTCAGCATCAGTGGATCGGATTTCGTCGAAATGTTCGTGGGTGTCGGGGCCAGCCGTGTGCGAGACATGTTCGACCAGGCTCGTAAGAGCACCCCCTGCCTGATTTTCATCGACGAAATCGATGCAGTAGGCCGAAGCCGCGGACATGGCCTCGGCGGCGGGAATGATGAGCGGGAACAGACCCTGAACGCTTTGTTGGTGGAGATGGATGGTTTTGACACCCAAGATGGCATCATCATCATAGCTGCCACAAACCGTCCAGATGTCCTAGACCCAGCACTCCTGAGACCTGGTCGTTTCGACCGGCAAATCACAGTCAACTTGCCCGATATCAATGGTCGTGAGCAAATTCTCAAGGTGCACGCCAAAAATGTCAAATTGGGCCCTGAGGTTGACTTGAGCGTGATTGCCAGAGGAACGCCTGGCTACTCAGGCGCTGAACTGGCTAACCTGCTCAACGAAGCAGCGTTGATAGCAGCCCGAGCCAACCTCAAATCCATAGGCATGAAGGAGCTTGAGGAGGCTCGCGACAAGGTTCGTTGGGGTCGTGAACGTCGCAGCCTGGCCATGACCGACGAGGACAAGAAGATTACCGCCTGGCATGAGGCGGGACATGCGTTGGTTAACGTGATGCTTGACCACACCCACCCACTCCACAAAGTCACAATTATCCCTCGAGGCCAATCATTGGGTTCCACCATGTCGCTTCCCAAGCAGGATGTCCTCAACCGCCAAAAGAAGGAGATGGAAGACATGATTGCCGTGATGATGGCGGGTAGGATTGCCGAGCAGATCGTGACTGAAGACATATCCACGGGAGCGGCAGGGGATATTCAGCAGGCAACACAACTGGCCAAGGCCATGGTTTGCCAATATGGTATGAGTGACCGGCTGGGTATGGTGCAATACGGAGAGGACAACGATTACGTCTTCCTCGGACGCGATATGGCTCGTAGCAAGGCTTACAGCGAACACACTTCTCAGGAAATCGATACCGAAGTGAAGCGATTGATTGACGAAGGTTACCAGACCGCTAACAAACTGATCGAAGATAACCGTCAGAAATTAGAGCTCATTGCCACGAGCCTGCTTGAGGTAGAAACCCTCGATGGTTCCCAAGTCGAAACCATTGTTCGAACGGGTCGCTGGGATCCCCCAGCCAAACCACAGGAACCCCAGCAGCCCGAGCCCCCAACCGAGACAAAGCTACCCTCTGCTGAACCAGCCTCAGATGAGTCCGAATTGGATCCTGGATTTGGAGGGGCCTCACCCGCTACGGCCTGATATCTACCAGCCAGCCCATGAGGCAACAGCTCAAACCTCATCCGGAGATCATTGTAGCCCCGTCCCTTTTGGCTGCCGATTTTGGCTTTTTCAGGAGAGAATGTGAACGTGTCGATCGATCAGGGACTCCTTGGTTACATCTGGATATCATGGATGGCCATTTTGTGCCCAACCTGAGTTTTGGGAGTGATGTGGTGAATGCTCTGCGGCCTCACACCAATCTTTTTTTCGATGTGCATCTCATGTGCTCCAAACCAGATATCCTTCTGCAATCTTTTGCCACCTCAGGAGCTGACTCGATAACCATCCACGTAGAGCTTGGGCGCCGTGTTGAGGACCTCATCTGGCAGATCAGATCACTCAAGAAAAAAGTCGGCTTGGCCATCAACCCGCCCACTCACATTGAAGATGTCGAGCCCTATCTCGACAAGGTTGATCTCCTGCTCATCATGACGGTTAACCCCGGATTCGGTGGGCAGTCTTTCATTGAGGAAACCCTCCCAAAAATCCAACAGGTCTCTCGTTGGAAATCTGAACGGCAGCTACCTTTAAGGATTCAAGTCGATGGTGGCATCAATGAGCGCACCGGTGCGCTCTGCGCCAGAGAAGGTGCGGATACATTTGTGAGCGGATCCCATTTATTTCGCCAAAGAAACATGAAACTTGCGGTGCGCCGCCTACGCATCGCGTGTGAGGAAGCGGCTTGTTATGGGCAAAGCCTCCAGACATCTGAGGGCACCTTTCAGGACACACTACTTTAAAGCGCCTCAGGAAAAAGCTTTCTAATGGTTTTCAGATTGGATTTGAGCCTTAGGTCGGAGATGGCTCAGAAAGGCTACAAGATCATCAATGTCTGACTTTTCGAGCCCTTGAGCTGCCTCCCTCATGATGATCCCTCCCAGATCGGCTTGGTGATGCCCTCTGGCACCTTGCTTAAATTTCACCATCTGCTCGCGCAAATACCAATCTTCCTGAACATTCAGAGGTGGCCCTCCAAGCTGCGCCTGACCTTCACCTAGAGCGCCATGACAACTGGCGCACGCAGCATAAAGCTGCCTCCCTTTTTCACGATCACCTCGAATGACTCGAGGCCCTGGCGTAGGGGGCTGCCTGCTGATCCATTGAGCCAAATTCGACCATGCGTTGGTTTGGGAAAACTGCTGAATGGCTGAGCCCATAAGCCATTCACTTTTGTTATCTGGATCTTTTCCCCTGACGCCCTTTCGGAATTTCTCAAGCTGAGCCAGCACATACCATGAAGGAAGGCCTTCAAGCATTGGGCCACGTTGCATTTCGACGGTTGAATGACAAATCCTGCACCCAGACCACAAGGCTTGTGCCTCATCCTGCAATGCCCCAGCATTTCCAGTCACGGAATCCACCGCAGCGACAGCGCCCGCTACCTTAAGGACCAAGAGGCCTGATAGCAGAAGCCAGCCAAGAGAAACCTGAAGTGTTGCAATGGACCTCACATGACCTAGCATAATACGGTCCCCGTTGTCGGATCAAATCCTTCCATGCCATGAAGAGCCCAAGAACAGGATTCACACTCATTGAACTGCTGGTAGTGATTGCAATCATTGCCATCCTCGCTTCGATGCTTCTTCCAGCGCTGAGCAAAGCCAAGGAACAAAGCAAGCGGGCTGTGTGCAAATCGAATCAACGGCAGATTGTGCTGACCATGCTCATGTATGCCAATGATCACGAACAGCGATTCCCGGAAGGACTCAGGGACAATGGGATTGAGCATTTTTCATTCATTCATTCTCGGATTTTTGACTACATGCATACCCAAGGAGGCATGTCCACCAACTCTTTCAATTGCCCGAATAAGCGTGACTGGTTTAGGGTTCAACCTGGTGTCGGGTATCGCTTGGGCTATTATTTTCTGTGGGGACACCGCACTTCTCAGGATAAGCGGGATCGTTTTGCTGATTATGGCAACGATCCGTGGCCATGGGATTCTCCACAAAAAGCGACCGATGACCCCACATGGCCCATGATTGGTGATGTCATCGAAAAAGGCACAGTGAATCCACCGATTACCTCGGGCCCTCATGGCCCAACTGGCCCGGTCAAAAGCGCTGAGAGGGTCTTCCCAGAACCTTCCGAACTCCGATCCCAAGGGGGCAACGTAGGCCTGGTAGACGGTTCTGTCAATTTCCGCAAGCAAGGACAGATGCATCCAAGGAACGCGACCATTCCATTCGGGAGTATCATAGGATACTGGTAAAGCCATACTCTCTGCCTTAACCCACACACAAACCAAAGATGTCCAAGACGACCAACTATACCCTGGGCCTGGATTACGGAACCGCCTCGGTCCGAGCCCTTATCGTGCGCTGTGAAGATGGCGAAAGCCTATCCGAGGCCACCATCCCCTATCCTAGCGGCGATGATGGGGTGATACTCGATGGGCATCAGCCCGATCTGGCGAGACAAAGTCCAAGTGATTATTTGAGCTGTCTCAGCCTTGCAGTCCAGCAAGCAATCCAAGATGCCAAAGAAAACGATGCGGGGTTCAGCCCCATGGGTATCGTCGGCATTGGAGTTGACACGACCGGAAGCACTCCCCTGCCCATTGATGAGCAAGGAAATAGTTTAACCGAACACGAGGCCTTGAAGGACCACGTGGGTGCTCAGGCATGGCTCTGGAAAGACCATACCGCTGCGGCTGAGGCTCAAGAGATCACTCAGCGAGCCAGTGAGCAGGAGCCGGCCTATCTTGAAAAATGTGGTGGAGTCTATTCCTCAGAATGGTTCTGGGCGAAGTTACTGAAATTGGCCAGGGAACACCCTGAGGTCATGGAAAAAACCTACGACTGGGTAGAGCTTTGTGACTGGATCCCTGCCATACTAACTGGATGTGACAAGCACCCCGTGCGCAGCAAGTGTGCGGCTGGTCATAAGGGCCTGTATCATGATGCATGGGGTGGATTCCCCTCAAGAGCCTTCCTGGATTCGCTACATCCTAGCTTGGCAATCCTTAGAGATAGGATAGCAAAAGGTCCGGTTCAAGTGATCGATCAACCTGCAGGCAAGCTCAACGCTCCTTGGGCTGAGCGTCTAGGACTCAGGCAAGGCATACCCGTTGCAACAGGAGCGCTGGATGCCCACATGGGCGCAGTCGGCAGTGGGATTAAGCCTGGAGTCATGGTGAAAATCATGGGTACCTCGACCTGTGATATTGTGGTCGCCCCACTTGCTGATGCCCTCCCTTATGTCCCTGGCCTCTGTGGCATGGCCAGCGAATCAGTTCTTCCTGGTTGTCATGGCCTGGAGGCAGGGCAGTCTGCGGTTGGAGATTTGTTCCACTGGTGGACTGCAAGCGTGCTGGGAGGTTCTGGGCATTCACACGCCAGCCTCACTCAACAGGCTCAGGAGCTCAAACCAGGGCAATCCGGACTCTTGGCCTTGGATTGGAATCATGGCAATCGCAGTTTGCTTTGTGACCCTAAGCTAAGCGGTTTAATTCTGGGGCAAACCCTCCACACGCGCCCACATGAGATTTACAGGGCATTGATTGAGGCCACTGCATTTGGAGCTCGCATGATCACTGATCAACTTCACCGCCATGGAGTTGTCATCGAATCCATCCTTGCCTGTGGAGGCCTGGCTGAAAAGAACCCCATGCTGATGCAGATTTACGCCGATGTGTTGAACAAACCTGTAAGCTGCTCGGCCTCCGAGCAAACCTGTGCCCTAGGATCAGCCATTGCAGGGAGTGTGGTGGCAGGCGTCCATCCAGATATAGCCAGTGCCCAGCAGGCCATGATCAGGGAAAATAGAACCACCTTCGTTCCCTGCCCCGATTCGGCACAGGTATACGCATCACTCTTTGAACTTTACCGGCGCTTGCATGATGCCTTTGGCAAAGAATCCACAGGTGGAGGTGATGGACTCGGCCGACTGATGAAGGAGCTTAACCAACTCAGACAACAGGCAGTCATCGCCAGGCTTTGATCCTACTGCTTGCTCCTTAAGCGTTGATTAGCAGGGACACGAACTGTTGACGTCTGCTGAGCAAGTGGACTTGAATGGGCTTCTATGACGACATCGATGACAGGTTATGGTCAAGGTCAGGCACAGTCCGGGAGCCTCAAGCTCACGGCAGAAATGAACTCTGTCAACCGTAAGCAGCTCGAGTTTGCCATCTCGCTGCCACGTGAATTGGAATCTCTTGAAGGTTTGGTAAGATCAAAGCTGAGTCAACGCCTCTCAAGGGGAAGGATTCAATGTCGTGTGCGCATGTCCGATCTGGAAGGGCATGATAAGATCCGTCCCCGAATCAACCAGAGTCTGGCCAATGCTTGCATCCAGGCCCTAACCACACTCGCAAACGAAAACCAACTAGCCTCCCAACCCTCCCTGGAGTTATTGCTGCGCCTGCCGGGAGTCGTCAGCATGGAGTCAGACCTACCGGATCCGGGCGCGGTCGAATCCCTCCTGAACCATGCCGTTGATACAGCACTCGATGGCTTGCTCAAGATGCGACAAACCGAAGGGGAACTCCTTCTCGTCGATTTGCGGCAACGCATCAAGCATATCGGGGAATTGGTCGACAAAATCCGGCCTCTGACCTCAGACTTAACCCAGCGCCACAGAGAAATTCTATTGAAACGGCTCGAAGAAGCAGGCTTGGAGCAAATCGAGCCCCATGACGAAAGACTTCTTAAGGAAATCGTATTGCATGCAGATCGCTGCGATATCAGTGAGGAGATCACACGCCTTGAGAGTCATCTGGTTCATTTTGAAAAGCTCATAGCAAGTCAGCAAGCGGTTGGTAGAAGCTTAGATTTCCTGTCTCAGGAGATTTTTCGAGAAATCAACACCATTGGTAGCAAGGCCTCCAATCATGAGATTGCTCACTTGGTAGTGGAGATGAAAACCACACTGGAAAAATTTCGCGAGCAAGTACAGAATTTGGAATGACGGTTTGCCCAACTCAAACCAAACCATGGATATTGCTTATCTCTGCACCCTCTGGTGCGGGCAAGACGACCCTGTGCGATCAGCTATTGCGGAACAACGATTGCTTCGAACGGGTTATCACCTGTACGACGCGCAGCCCTCGCTCTGGTGAGCACGATGGTAGCGATTATCACTTCCTTTCCCACGAGATCTTCACCGAACAACTGAAACAAGGCGCTTTCATGGAGCACGCTGTGGTCTACGACCAGCTGTATGGCACACGAAAAGCCGATATTCAAGCCGTTCTCAACAAAGGTAAAAACCCTCTGCTCAACCTCGATGTGCAAGGAGCTGCAAACCTAAGGGAACAAGCCTCGACCCACCCACAAGCTCGCCTGGTCAGCGTATTCCTATGTCCTGGTTCGATGGATGAGCTGGA
>Ga0181565_10000950_pt1 | contig 21912 bp, 19 predicted proteins | sample 101ome_16_FD_129661 | JGI IMG/M metagenome (GOLD analysis project Ga0181565, IMG submission 129661) | Coastal salt marsh microbial communities from the Groves Creek Marsh, Skidaway Island, Georgia - 101401AT metaG (megahit assembly) | ecosystem: Environmental > Aquatic > Marine > Intertidal... | reverse complement strand
TGGCTCTGGCTCTGGCTCTGGCTCTGGCTCTGGCTCTGGCTCTGGCTCTGGCTCTGGCTCTGGCTCTGGCTCTGGCTCTGGCTCTGCAGTCAATGCCATTTCATCATCTGAAGCAAGTCTGGATTCCTGTGCCGAAACAGAGCCTGCCAACTCCATAACCTCATCTTCATCGAGCTGAAAATCATCCAGAGATATAATTTCTTCCGGTTCTTCTACCGCTTGCGGCGAATAAAGTGTCGGATCAGCAGCAGCATCGACAAATTCGTCAATAGAGAAACTCTCGGCTTCTTCATAGTCGGTTTGATGATTATCTTGAGCCGGTTCTATTTCAGATTGATTGACTTCGTCATCAACAGCGGTAAGGTCATCAAGAGAAATCAGTTCCTCAGGTGCCTGCTGTTCAGGCGGTGTATAATAGGATTTTGCAGGATCATCTTGCAGATGTTCATCAAGCGAAAGACTTTCGGGCATTTCATCCGCGGATTCAATGTCTTCCGGCTCATCGGCCAGATTATCCTCAAGAACCAGCGAATCACTTGCCTGTGTATCAGTCAACCCGGCAAAACTTTCAACCTCACGCACCGCCACTAAAATTTCGTCACGTACACTTTGCCAGTCTGCAAGCTCGGCACCCGGCTGGTTAATCACTGCAAGGGTTTGTTGAATACTGTCATGTGTCGCTTGCAGAAGTTGTAAGTGATCAGCCGTTAATGGTTTCTCATGCTCGCGTAGCAAAATCACCAGTTTTTCCATAGCCGTAGCGACCTCGGCAACAGCAGCAACCTCGGCCATGTTTGCACTGCCACGCAAGGTATGCAAAGCCCGATAAAGTGCTTCGCTAATCTCAGCCTTTTCTGTTGCCGCAGCAAGAAAATCACGCAAGGTATTAAGATGACCTGATGACTCATCAGCAAAAATCGTCAACAATTCGGGGTCTATGCTGATAGGTGCAGGCAGTTCTTCATCGACTGCATGTTCTGCCGTCGCAGTTGAAGTATCACTGGAATCATCTTGCATCTCACCTGCTTTAAGCCGTTCTGCAGTCGCTTCTAATGCAGCTATATCGAATGTAATTTCTGTCTGATTCTTTTGTGCATTGATCAAAACAGGTAACTGCTCGACGACCTCATCCATGAAAGACAGTAATGCCGGTGAAACCGAAATACTGTTATCAATCACCCGGTTGAGCATATCTTCGACAGCCCAGGCAAACTCACCGATCACATCAGCCCCGACCAGTCGACCACTGCCTTTCAAGGTATGAAATGAGCGACGAAAACGTTCCAGCGATGTGTGTAAGCTCTGGTCTGCTCGCCACTGTGGATATTCCTGCTGAATAACGGCAAGCTCTTCTTCGGCTTCTTCGATGAAAATATCCAGAATTTCCTGATCAATTAACTCATCATCTTTTTGGGTAGCGGGTTGATCCGGCAAGCTATTCATCACCGGAGCCTGTTCAAGTTCCGGTAAAAGATCAGGAATAGCGTCCGATGCCTCAGCAACAGTTGCCTGCGACTCAGTCATTTCAAGCTCATCAAGCGACAAGCTATCGGTTTCATCAACATCAGCAGCCTCTACAACAGGCTCATCCACTTCAAGCCCATCAAGCGACAAGCTATCAATTTCATCAAGATCAGCAGCTTCTAAAACAGGCTCATCCATTTCAAGCTCATCAAGCGACAAGCTATCGGTTTCATCAACATCAGCAGCTTCTACAACAGGCTCATCCAATTCCAGCCCATCAAGCGACAAGCTATCGGTTTCATCAACATCAGCAGCCTCTAAAACAGGCTCATCCATTTCAAGCCCATCAAGGGATGAAGTGTCTGCTTCATCACCTATCAGCATGTGCTGCATATCATCAGCAACATCCAAGACTTCCGCAGTCTGATGCACATCATCATTGGCATCTTCAAGCTTCAAATCATCCAGTGACAGATCATCAACAGATAGCATTTCAGCATCACCGGCATCAATCAATTCAGGTATGCCGGTAACATCATTTTCATCAAGAGCCAAATCAGCAAGATCAATATTGTCAGGCTCTGATTCGGGGGATTCGTCAATCTCCGTTTGCACATCAGTTTCGGCTTCAGAGTCAAAGACAGATTCAGATATCAAATCATCAGCAGTATCATCAGCTGCCAAATCGCCGACTTCAGTCTGCAAGTCTTCTTCGAACTCAAGCTCATCCAGTGACAAAGAATCCTCTTCGGAAAAACTGTCATTTTCAGAATCAGAAGATGTTTCAGCGGCAGTTTCTACACTGTCTTGTTCGTCAAAATCACCGACAACCTCGATTAAAGCCTGCATACTGTTCTGGATGAATTCACTAGCCCGGGCTAATTCAGTATTTTTCTCAAGCAAGGCTTCGATATAGTATTCAATGCCAGTCACCACCTCGGCAACCTGAAAAAGAACTGACCTTTCAGGCATCGCTTTACCGATCATTTTCTGTTCAACAAAACGGCGCATGCGCGTCGTAATTTCGGCAGCCTGAGGATGTTCAATAATCGTGAAAACACCGGAAATACGATCAAAGCGTGCCGGCAAATCTTCAAGCGCTGCTGACATTTCAGGTGATTCAAACCAGGTAGAAAGGATTTCCTTGATGGCTTTGACTTCCACCATCGATTCACCTAATGCAACTTTGATATGCGCATGGAGTTCATGTTGCTGTTGATCATTGTCGCTTTGTGCATTCTGCGTAGAACCATCGCTGATACGTTCGAGGTTATTCAGAGAGCTTTCAACAAACACCAGATCACCGGCCATACTCATTAATTCGTCATCGGTAGGCTGGTGACCTATGGCAACCTGATCACGAATAAATTCGGCATTTTGCTTGATCTTGTTACGCAGCAGATCCTGGGAAATCATACCGAGCGTATCAGCCAGCTTGCCAAAGACATCCTGCAAAGCAACCAAATCAGAAAAATCGGTTCTATCACCACGAATATAAAGATCAACTCGATCTTTGATGCCGGCAATATCCTCAAGTAACGCCGAGCGCACGGCTAACAAAAGACTTTCATCAACCAGGCCCTGCCCTGCATCAGATTCACTGGTGAGCTCAACGGCATTTTCCAGCTGGTATTTTTCCTTGATCTGACTCACGACAGCATTATCTGTGTCGGTTGCCGCCAGATAAAACAGCATGTTTTTAACCAGTGCCAGAGATGCTTCACTTTTCAGAGCATCTTCGCCTTCTGTCATAATCTGTTTGATGGCACGATCCAGATGTGCAATAAGCAATTTGACACTGATACCCGGTTCGATAACTTCGGCTTCAATAGCCGCAACAAGTGCCTGCGCAGCTTCCCAGAAACGTTGCCCTGAAGCTGTTGCAGAGGCCTTTAACAACCGCAAAAAAACCTGACGGATCAGGTTAAGACTTTTCTGTGGTTCTATCTGGCGATACCAACCCAGCAGACCCTTGTGAAAATGTGTACGCAACTGTTTTGCTGCCGGTAACATTTGGGGATTGGCGACAGCACCATTTTCTTTAGTCAGCAGGCTATTGAGATGAGGAGCAAAAAATGCCGTTTCAGACAATAACGGCGCATCTCTGGAGGCCCGCATGTCATTGATCGTCGATAACACATTAAAGGGTAAATCCGGACCACCTTTCTCCAGACTGTCGAGGAACCCCGGTAGCTGCGCCATCGCTAGCATCAATGCCTCTGAACGGTCCTTTTTTTGTGCATCTGTAGCTTGAGCCGCTAATGAACCGGCAATAATTTCCATTTCTTCGGCCATCATGCTCGGGCCGTTAAGCTGAATCATTTTTAAGGTGCCGTAAACCTTGTGCAACAACTCGGCACAAACCTCAGGCTGCTCACCTTCATAGAGGTTCTCGACATATTCACCAAGCTGTTCCGTCGCCTGTTTGATCAACTCATGCAGTTCAGCTTTTAACCACTTCAGCGCATTTCTGTCTTGACTGTCAGTCATGTGTTTTCCCTGCTTGTCTCTATTGACAGTTGGTTTCTATTCAGCGAGGCAATCTAAAGCCGGCTACGGATTTACTCAGTTGATCTGACAACTCTGCCAAAACCCCGATTGATTCGGCAGCCTGGGTAGTTCCCTCACGCGACTGAACGGTGATTTCTTCAACGATAGCCATGTTGGTCTTGATCTGCATAGCACCATCAGCCTGGGCTTTAGCCGATAACGACATTTTTCCGGTTATGTCCGCAATATAGTTGGAAACATTTTCAATTTCTTTGAGCGCTTCGCCGGCGCCTTCGGCAAGACGGGCACCACTCACGACCTCATGAGTCGAGGTTTCCATCGAAGAAACCGCCTCATTGGTATCGGCCTGAATGGTTTTTACCAGCGCTTCAATCTGCCGGGTAGCATTTGATGAGCGTTCTGCAAGACGTTGCACCTCGTCAGCAACAACCGCAAAACCCCGCCCGGCCTCACCAGCCATTGCCGCCTGCATGGCCGCGTTAAGTGCCAGAATATTCGTTTGATCGGCAATATCATCAATCAGCTCAACGATCTCACCAATTTGCTGCGAGCTTTCACCCAGACGTTTAATACGCTTGGAGGTCTCCTGAATCTGCTCGCGAATGTTGTCCATACCGTTGATCGTATTGTTCACTGCTCCGGAACCTTTAGCCGCGATATCCTTGGCACGTTGCGCAACATCGGCTGACTCGTTGGCATCACTGGCAAGATCTTCCAGCGCTTTGGTCATTTCGGTTACCGATTCGGTAGCTGAGGTAATCTGCTCGGCCTGATGCTCGGAAGCTTCTGCAAGATGCATCGCTGTTGCACGACTTTCCTGAGCAGAGGCGGCAACCTGAACAGAGGTTTCATTGATAGTCGTTACCAGACTGCGCAGTGCTTCAATAGCGTAGTTGATCGAGTCTGCAATAGCTCCGGTGATATCTTCTGTGACTGTCGCGGTTACGGTCAGGTCTCCGTCAGCAACATCGCTGATTTCATCGAGCAAACGCAAAATTGCTTCCTGATTGCGCTCATTCTGCAAAGCAGTCTGGCGCTGACGTGCATTGGCACCGGCAATCAACGACCAGGCTAACAACGTCAGGAATACCAGAGATAAAGCACCTAAAGCCGTTACTACCACCGAATCAATTTTAAAACCGGCAATGCGCCACAAACCGGGCGATTCAGCATAATGATTGATCAATCGGCGGGAAAGATTGTTGACCTCGTCAGATTCAGCGGAAATGCGTTCTGCCGCGGCAACAGCCGGTAATAAAGTCGGCGTTAATAAGACAATCTCTTCAGAACTATCATTGATATTGGCAAACAGACGTCCGGCCTGCTCTAACAGCAACAGCACTTCATTAATATTTACCGGCTCAATACCCGCCAGAGAATCACCTGCGCTTAACAAAGACATATTGACGTTAAAATCACGGGTATCCTCATTGAACTGCAGCAAGGCCTTTTTGGTGACATCACCGCCGTCAAGGATACGTTCAGCACTGATTTGAATTCGCTGTACCAACGATACCAGCGACGAGACAGTGGCGATTTGTGAAGCAGGTGCAGCATCTGCAACCAGCAGATTACCGGCTTCCTGCAGGCGATTAACAATTTGCGGTGCCTGTTCGCTGACACTTTTAATGAATGTATCTACCGCAACGACCGCATCACGACTGGCAAGAATCTCTTCTGCTTTGTTACGCAGTTGCAGCCAAGTTTTTTCCATGGCGTCAAGGTCGGCCTGCATTTCTTCAGGCGATGGCGGTAAACGTTTAGCATCGTCACCGTTTTTCAGTGCATCCATCAGACTGTCAAACCGATCACGCGCATCCTGCAGGGCAGGAAAGGCATCTTTGACACCGGAAGAAGCTTCAAGTGCATAAGTGGCAATCTCGCGGGAGACCACCCGCTGTTCCGCTGCTCTTAGAAGATATTCCGCTTCGTAACGTTCCCAGGTTGACACCTTGAAAGAAGTAACGATCGTCATGACGATGGTGATTGATGCTAATGCACCGAAAATAAATGTTCTGGATGATGAACCTGATTTGTCGCCCGATGGTGCAGCCATGCTTGTTTTGCTCCAGAATTGGTTGTGTTAAAAAATGAAAATAATCTTGTCAGGCAGCCGCTTTAAGAAATGCGTCTTCGCTGATCAGACGCTGAATACTTAAAACCGGCCAGACACCTTTTTTGTTTTGAAATGCGCCGCTTACCAGACGACCGATAAATCCGTCGACTCGCGCTGAGGGCACGCGCTGACTTTTGCGAAAGCGCTGCATACCCATGACATCACCCACCAGCAGACCGGTAACAATCTCAGGCCGGTTGATGACCAGTACCCGTGAACGCCTATTAGTAAGAATGGGTTTGCCTCCCAGATAAGACTGCAAATCGATGATAGGCATCAGATTGCCACGCACATTAGCAATGCCCTTGACCCAGGCAGCAGCGCCCGGCACACGCGTCAAAGTAGTCGGTAAATTGAAAATTTCGGCCACATCCGACATCGACAATACAACCTGGGAACCGGATAATTTAAACGACACGCCTGTCCATAAATGCTGAGACAAATCCGTATGACTTAACGCAGCAGCAACCTGCTTGCTTTGCGCTTCAATCTGCTGGAGCAAATCAAGACCACTTTGCTGTTGATCAATCATGCTGTTAACCCGCCAGGTAATCGTTAACTTTACTGACCAGTTCCTTGAGATCTACCGGTTTAACCAGATAATCGACAGCACCCTGTCGCAAACCCCATTCCCGATCTGTACGCTGGTCCTTGGTAGTCACCAGAATAACCGGAATATTCGCTGTTTGAGGATTTTTAGAGATCTTGCGGGTAGCCTGAAAGCCGTTCATTTCAGGCATCACGACGTCCATCAAAATCAGATCCGGGTGATCCTGCAATGCACGATCAACGCCTTCCTGGCCATTTCCGGCAGTAATCACATCAAAGCCTTTTTCTTCTACGGCTTTTTTCAAAATAAACATTTCCGTTGGGGAATCGTCAACAATTAGAATGGTTGTCATGAAATCGACTCTTATGCTTTAGCACTACCGGCAAAATTTTCTATAGCTTCGAGCAGCTCTTCTTTGGTGAATGGTTTAGTCAGATATTGATCCGAACCCACTACCTTGCCACGAGCTCTGTCAAACAAGCTGTCTTTTGAGGACAGCATAATGACCGGCGTATTTTTGAATTCGCGATTATTTTTAATCAGTGCACAAGTCTGATAACCATCCAGCCTCGGCATCATGATATCGACAAAAATCAAATCCGGACGATTATCAGCAATCAAGGAAAGCGCTTCGAATCCATCTGCCGCAGCAATGACCTGAAAGCCCTCCTTGCTTAAAAGATTTTCAGCCGTCCGACGAATCGTTTTGCTGTCATCAATAATCATGACTTTCAAGTTTGAGTTAACCTCACTCACCAGCAATCCCCTTAGTGATGTAGTACGTTTAAAGTTAAAGTTAGAACAAAGCTGTACGTTATACCAACTTTAAACAATTTACAGCTGTCTGCAAAAATAATTGAGAACTAATGCCAAAAAAATCATTCCGCATCAGATGACAGATCTGTCATTGACGCCACATTCGACTTTTTTGATCCTGCAAAGTAAATTTCTCTCGCTTAGATAAAAATTATTCATGGCAAAAAGCATGGCATGAGACACAACTATGGATTTATGATTAGTTCCATGAAACGCACTCTCGGGGTCCTGATGGACCCGATCTCATCAATCAACACCAGCAAAGACAGTACTTTCGCGATGCTACTGGAAGCTCAGGCGCGGAACTGGCAAATTCTTTACTTTGAACAGTCAGACCTGAGTCTGCGCGACAATCAGGTGATCGCCAACTGTGCCGAACTGCATGTGCGAGACAATAGCAGCGACTGGTTCAGCCTGCAGCACAAAGCAATCAGACCCCTGGCGTCGATGGATGCCATTCTGATGCGTAAAGATCCGCCTTTCAACATGCAGTACATTTATAGTACCTATCTGCTTGAGTTGAGCGGCAGTCTGGTCATAAATCATCCGCAGGCACTTAGAGACTATAACGAAAAACTCGCAACAGCATGGTTCCCGCAATGTTGCGCACCTTTCATGGTGGGCGCAGACATGCAAGGGCTGAAAGACTTTATCGATCAACAAAAAGATGTCATCGTCAAACCACTCGACGGCATGGGCGGCGCTTCGATATTCCGGACCAGTGAAAACGACCCGAATCGCAATGTCATTCTGGAAATACTGACAGAACATGGCTCCAACCCCATCATGGCACAGCGTTACATCCCTGAAATCAGTGACGGGGACAAGCGCATTCTTATTGTCAACGGCGAGGCCATTCCCTACGCGCTGGCGAGAATCCCGCAAGGCAAAGAACATCGTGGTAATCTGGCAGCCGGTGGCACCGGAACCGGTGTCGAACTATCAAAACGCGATTTATGGATTTGCCAACAATTGGGGCCCGAATTGAAAAAACGCGGCATTTTATTTGCCGGCATTGATGTGATCGGTGATTATCTGACAGAAATAAATATTACCAGTCCGACTTGTATCAGAGAATTAGACAAGATTTACGGACTGAATATCAGCGCCAGATTATTTGACGCCATCGAGGAGAATCTTTCGGAATGAGCTTCCGCTTTAACGAACCCCGCTTTCTGACTCTGATGCCATTTGTGGTCATCATCGCTTTGTTTTTTATGTGGCGCTCCGACCCTAATCTGCCGGTGCATAACGAACGTTTTATGGCTTTTGGCACGATGATGGATATCAGCATAGTCGGTGCCAGCCGGGAACTTTCAGAGCAAGCAGTTGATCAGCTGGAAAAAGACTTTCAGCAAATGCATCAACTTTGGCATGCCTGGGACCCGGGTCCGGTTGGACGGGCAAATCAACTTATCAGCGAAGGTAAAACCTTTGCCGCGCCAACCTCGATTATCCCCCTGATTATCACCGGGCAGAAACTGGCGCAACAAAGTGACAACCTGTTCAATCCTGCTATCGGCCAACTGATCAATGCCTGGGGCTTTCACAAACCCCCTGAGGGCGAGCGCAAACCGCCCGCTGAAGATTTAATCAAGAAACTGGTTAATAAAAAGCCCCTGATGTCTGATTTGCACATCGACGGCTTTTACTTAAGCAGTAGCAATCCTGCAGTAAAACTTGATTTTGGCGCTTACGGTAAAGGCGTCGGCATTGACCAGTCCATTGAGACACTGCGCAATATGGGCATCGATAATGCTATCATTAATGCCGGTGGAGACATGCGCATCATCGGCACCCGTGACGGCAAACCCTGGCGCATAGCTGTTCGCAGTCCCGATAGCTCCGACGTACTTGGCGTTATCAATGCCCGCGACGATGAAAGCATCTTTACCTCGGGTGACTATGAAAGAAAATTCAGCTACCAGGGCAAACGCTATCATCATATTATTGATCCGCGTACCGGTTATCCGGCAGAAGGCGTTTCTTCGGTAACCGTTATCCATACTGATGCCACCACGGCTGATGCCGCAGCGACAGCTATCTTTGTCGCCGGCCCCAAAGACTGGCATCGCATAGCCAAACAGATGGGTATTCGCTATGTACTGATGATTGACAAGCAAGGTACACTGCATATGAATCCAGCCATGCAGAAACGCATAGATCTGTTAACCAAAAAATACAAAATTGAAATCAGTGATCCTCTGACCTGAACCGATGTCTTCTTTAGCTCACAGCATCAATTCCAATGATCGACTCGGCGTGATGCTGGCCTTTGCCGCATTGGCCCATGCGATAGTGATACTGGGTATCGTTTTTGATCTGCATAAATCCAAATCAGAGGTCAGCAATAAAAGCCTCGACATAATTGTTGTGCGCAACAATCTCAGCGTAGAGAAACCCGATAAAGCTGACTTTCTGGCGCAATCATCACAGCTTGGCGGCGGTACCATAGAAGAAAAGAAAAAACTCACAGCACCACCGGTCACGCCTTCCGTGAAACCGGCACCAGTGAAAAAAACCGAAACCAAACCCACTCCGGCTTCCAAACCTGCACCTGACAAAAAAGTACTGGTCCAACAAAAATCCAATCAGGTGCAAAAAACCGCCCCGAAACCTGTTGAAACGGAACAAAAATCCAAATCCGTCAGCGTCAAACAATTACTTGCCAGCACACAAAGTGAAATTGACCTGCTGACTGCCCAGATCGACCGGGTACAACAAAACCAAACCCGCAAACCTAAACGAAAATACATTAATTCCAGTACTCAGGAATACAAATACGCTGCCTACCTGACAGCCTGGCGCAGCAAGGTAGAGCGTATAGGTAATCTCAACTACCCCGAAGAAGCGAAAAAGAAAAAAATTTACGGCAATATTCTGATGACGGTTGTTTTGCTACCGGACGGTAGTGTTAAGTCCATCAATATTGCCAAATCTTCGGGTCACAAACTTCTTGATGATGCCGCCATCAACATTGTCAAACTGGCCTCACCTTATGCAAAATTCCCGGACAATATCCGCAATGAAACGGATGAACTGGTGATTACCCGTACCTGGCAGTTTGTTAACGGCAATAAACTGTTCAGCAATTGATTGCGCATAGAACTTGAAGAAAAACCAGCATGCATGGATACTTACATTATGCAAACAGGGTTTAATCTGACCAATCATTTTCTTATCGCCATGCCGGCGTTAAATGATCCTAATTTTTTCCATACTGTCACTTATATTTGTGAACACACTTCCAATGGCGCTATGGGTATTGTCATCAATCGTCCGACAGACATGCAACTGAGCGAAATTTTTGAACATATGAAAATTGCCGGTAGCAGCGAAAAACCTAGCCATATGCCTGTCTACTTTGGCGGGCCGGTAGAGGAAGACCGCGGTTTTATATTGCATCATTTCGATAAAAACTGGGATTCCACCATGCAAATCACCGAAAACCTGGCCATCTCAACCTCGCGCGACATTCTTGAGGCGATTGCTCATGACGAAGGCCCCGACAAAGCTTTGGTTGCACTGGGTTTTGCCGGTTGGGGAGCCGGACAACTGGAACGGGAGATGAGCGAAAACAGTTGGATCAGCGGCCCTGCCGACGATGCAATTATTTTTGACATTGCCAATGAAGAACGCTGGCAACAAGCCGCCCGGCATATTGGCATAGACCTCAACCTGCTGACCTCCGAAGCCGGCCATGCCTGAGGTAAAGACGGTCCTCGGCTTTGACTTCGGCACCCACAAAATAGGCATTGCAGCAGGACAAACATTAACCGGCACAGCCAACCCGCTGACGACACTGTCCTACAAGCAAAATAAACCTGACTGGGAGGCTATCGAAAAGGTTATCGCCGACTGGAAACCTGATACACTCATCGTTGGTTTACCCTTTCAAATGGATGATAAGGAAGCCGAAATTGCCAATCGAGCCAAACGCTTTGCCAGACAATTGCATGGCCGCTTCAAGCTCCCGGTCGACATGATTGATGAACGACTGACATCACGCGAAGCGAGTAACCGCCTGGGTAAAAAAGCCGGCAAAAATGTTACTCTGGTTGATTCAATGGCAGCAAAACTGATTCTTGAAACCTGGTTAAATCAATGACGCCAACCGTATTCATGCAACAACCGGCCATACTCGATCTGATTAGCGGGATGGCTGAACAATTACAATCCATTATCCGTGAACGTCAGCTTATAAACCCTGTCATGATAGGCATTCATACAGGCGGTGTCTGGGTGGCGGATCATCTGCATAAAAAACTTGGACTCGCCGATGAATTAGGCACGTTGAACATCTCATTTTACCGGGATGACTTTTCCCGTATCGGTCTTAACCCGCGCGTCAAACCCTCAAACATCCCATTTGATATTGAAGACCGCCCGGTGATTCTGGTCGATGATGTTTTACAGACCGGCCGCACCATACGTGCCGCAATGAATGAAATATTTGATTTCGGTCGCCCATCGGCCATTATACTTGCTGTACTGGTCAACAAGACCGGCCGCGAACTGCCTGTCCAGGCGGATGTGACCGGCATGACACCGACACTTAAACCAAATGACTATCTCTTTCTGCGCGGGCCTGAGCCGCTGGAAATGCAACTTGGCCAGAAAACCGCCTCATCAGGAAATAACGACTGATGCTGTATAAAAATTCACAGTTAACAGCCGAAGGTAAACTCAAACACTTTCTGAGCATTGAAGGTCTTAAGCGTGATTTACTGGTAGATATTCTGGATACCGCAGAAAATTTCACCGCCCTCGCCCACAAAGGCAGACCGGTCAAAAAAGTCCCGCTTTTAAGAGGCAAGACCGTCACTAATCTTTTTTTTGAAAACAGCACCCGCACCCGCACAACTTTTGAGCTGGCCGCCAAACGTCTGTCTGCCGATGTTCTGAATTTGAATATCAGCACTTCAGCTACGACCAAAGGTGAATCCCTGCTCGATACTTTGCGAAACCTCGAAGCCATGCATTGCGATATGTTTGTTGTACGGCATGCCAGTTCCGGTGCAGCAAGATTTATCGCCGAACATTGTGAAGAGCATATCAGTGTCATGAATGCCGGTGATGGCGCACACGCACATCCAACCCAGGCGATGCTCGATATGCTGACCATTCGTCAACATAAAGGCGATTTCACGCCACTGCGAGTTGCGATTGTTGGCGATATTTTGCATTCGCGGGTTGCACGTTCGCAAATACTGGCATTAAACACGCTGGGTGTGACTGAGGTCAGAGTTATTGCACCCCGCACCTTATTACCCTTTGACCCGAGATCCTTAGGTGTGCATGTTTATCATGACTTGATTGAAGGCATAACGGATGTCGATGTCATTATCATGTTACGTCTGCAAAAGGAACGTATGGCAGGTGCTTTTTTACCGAGTGAACATGAATATTTCAGACTTTACGGTCTGACCGAAAACAAACTCAAGCATGCTAAAAAAGATGTCATTGTGATGCACCCCGGTCCTATTAACCGTGGCGTGGAAATCGATTCTGCCGTAGCCGACGGACCTCACTCGGTCATACTGCAGCAAGTCAGCAATGGTATAGCCGTGCGCATGGCCATCATGTCCATGTGCCTTGGCGGACAGGATAGCCGTGAGGAATCAGCATGACCAGCAACACCTCGATCAGCATCATCAACGGTCGCCTGATTGATCCGGCCAATGACATTGACGAACACCTTGATCTACATATATCGCAGGGCAAAATCCTTAGTGTCGGCGAAAAACCCAGTGGCTTTGAAGCCGACATTATCATCGATGCCAAAAACAAAGTGATCTGCCCCGGCCTGGTCGATTTGAACGCGCATTTACGTGAACCCGGCTATGAATTCAAAGGTTCCATCGAATCTGAAACCGCTGCCGCGGCCAAATCGGGTATCACCACGTTAATCTTTCCTCCGGACACCTTGCCGGTCATCGATACTCCGGCCGTAGTCGAACTGATTCGGCGCAAAGCCAAACAGTCCGGTAAAGCCCGTGTGCTGACACAGGCGGCCATGACACAAGACCTCGAAGGTAATGAAATCAGTGACATGCAGGCTTTACAGCAAGTTGGCTGTGTAGCTGTCAGTAACGCCGGCAAACCTCTTGGCAGCACGTTGATCCAGCGTCGAGCGATGGAATATGCATCGACTTTTGGTTTACAGGTTTTTGTGCAATCAGAAGACCGCCATCTGCGCAACAAAGGCTGCGCTCATGAAGGCCGTATCTCTGCGCGCATGGGTCTGCCCGGCATTCCGGAGGCGGCTGAAACCGTTGCCGTCGCCAGAGACATCGCATTAGCCGAGGCAACAGGCGCAAAACTCCATTTTCAGACCCTGACTACCGCCAAAAGCCTGCGTAAAATCCAGCATGCGCTTGCCGATGGTATTCAACTGTCCGCTGATGTAGCGGTACACCAGTTGCATCTTACAGAAATGGATATCGAAAACTTCAACGCACAATGCCATGTTCATCCGCCATTGCGGACCTTGAGAGACCGTGATGCACTGCGCAGTGCTGTCGCCAGCGGTCTGATCAGTGCTATTTGCTCTGATCATCAACCCCATGATGCCGATGCCAAAGCTCATCCCTTTCCGGATAGCGAACCCGGCATTTCCTCTCTGGAAACCCTGCTTGCATTGACACTCAAGCTGGTCGATGAAGGCGTGATGGATCTGCCTACAGCCATTGCACGTGTTACTATCGGACCGGCACAGATTCTCGGCTTGCCTTATGGCAAACTGGATGCCGGCAGTTCGGCCGATATCTGTATTTTTGAAATAGATAGCCCCTGGACATTGAAACGTGAGGAAATGCTGAGCAAAGGCAAAAACTCACCTTTTATTAACTGGGAATTTAATCATCGGGTGACACACACACTCTTTGAGGGGCGACTCGTTTACCAGTCTGATAAAAACTAATTACAGCTTCCACAGGTACAAGCATGCAAGAAAATCGCGATACAATTTTTCAGGAAGACGCCGTTATCCTGTCTCATGAAGCCTTCGAAGGTGATCAGTTCATTGTACGCGTCAAAGCACCGGAATGTGCGGCTAAAGCACAACCGGGACAATTTGTGCATCTGACGGTGCATCCGCTACAACTCCTGAAACGCCCTATCTCTATCATGCGTGTTTCAGCATCAGAAGGCTGGGTAGACCTGCTTTACAAAGTGGTCGGCACAGGTACTGAGCTGCTGTCACAGCGTCAGGTCGGAGAAAGCATCAATATGCTCGGGCCAATCGGCAACCCCTTTGCAGTAACCCGCAAACGTCCGCTGCTGATTGGAGGCGGAGTCGGCATGCCGCCAATGATTTTCCTTGCTGAAGCGTTGAAAAATGACAAACAAAAATCTCCATTAGTGATTCTTGGCTCAGAAGTGCCTTTTCCGTTCACCCCCCGCCCGTCACAAATCATGATCAATGGTTTGCCGGAAGGCGTGATTGCCAGCATGCCTTTGCTTGATGATTGGGGCATTGCCTCTCGCCTTACCAGTCTGCAGGGTTACGCCGGCTGTCATCAGGGATATGTCACAGACCTTGCCAGAGCCTGGTTGACTTCACTGGATGATAGCGCCCGTAATGAAGTCGAGATTTTCACCTGCGGCCCGCATCCGATGATTGAGGCCGTTGTAAAAGTTGCTCGTGAGTTTGATCTGCCGGTTCAGGTATCACTGGAAGAGTTTATGGCCTGCGCAATAGGCGGCTGTGCCGGCTGCGTTGTTGAAGTACAAACCGAAACCGGATCTGCCATGAAACGTGTTTGCGTTGATGGGCCGGTTTTTGATGGTTATAAAATTGTTGGCATGTAATCGCAAAACTCCCGCCCCGTTGTAGTCAGTAGTCAATAAAGGAAAGTCATGCAAATTGGTCCAAGACAGATCGTCACCCCGTTTCGCCCTATTCCCCTCGATGTGCCCGAGGGCATGAAACCCAATGAGTTTTTCAACAGTACCGAAAACCTCAAAGACCTGGTCAATAATAATGGCTTGCTGGTCAATCCCGAAAACCTGCTGCTCTATCGCAAGGCATTAGGCCATAGTAATACCTTTGATACCTCGATCATCTATAACACCTCAAAAACCATTCTCAACCCTCTGGGTCGGCCGGTCAGACGTACACAGGTTCCGGATGACGTCAAACGTGTCTGGAACCGAATGAATCAGGTCATTATCAGTTACATGCTGGAGAAATACCCGGATCCACGCGAACATCTGGTGCTTGCCGGCGAAGCCAGTCTGGATGCCACCTGGCCATTGACCTCTCCCGGGGTGCCTAGTATCCGCATGTTACATAATCACTTTATTGTGTTTCCGATGGATACCTTAAGAAACGCCGAGATGGCAGATCTTAATAACCCTAATCTGACAGATGGCGGCCAGCATAGTTTGTTTCAGGCTTACATGCGCGACGTTTACAGACGCTTTTTTGATGAAGCACTGGATCTGGAAATTTTACGTCCGGCATCCGCTAAAGATTCCCGCGTCGAACTTACCGGCTATCCTCAGGGCCTGCCCTGCTGGGAAATCCAGGGCGGTGAAGAGGCGTTGAAAACGGTGCGTTTCTGGGATGAATATGACGCCATACTCAAAGGCTTTATTGATTTTTATCGCAGCTTTTTCTCGCAGGTTTCAACCCGCAATGCCGCGATGCCAAAAGATATTTATTTTCCTTATTCGGTTGAACATATTCTGCTCAATGATATCGACTTTCTGTCGACTGCCAAAAAAGTTCGCGATCAGTGTGTCTCGGATGCCAAGTATGCCAATTCTATTCGCTGGCAACCGGCATTCAAACAGCTTATCTACCGCAACGATGACGGCAAACTGATTGTCACCATCAGCCAGAACTCTATTGGCAACGCCATTACCGAATTACTCGGTGTAGTTGTGAATCGTACGCCGGATGCTGATGCTTACGAACAATATGAACCCGCTTTGATTGAACAGCTTCTGGAAGTTCGTCAACGTCTGGTCGATGCAGACCTCGGCGAAGGCATAGCGACTGACCACTGGTCTGCAAACTGATGGATCTGTCTCTTCATCCTACAGAAGCGCTACTGAACAGTCTTTACTGGATTACCTTCTGTGCGGTGGTTGTATCTTCGGCATCAGCCGTGCTGAAAGCCGGATTTCAGGAATTTGATTTATTTGGCGTTATTATCATAGCGATAGCTACAGGACTTGGCGGCGGTTCATTGCGTGACATGTTGCTTGACCGAGAAGTGTTCTGGATTCGCGATCAAATATTCTTTTTTGCTTCGCTCGGCAGCGCCATCGGCATCTTTATTCTCGCACGTCTGGTAAGAATGAAACCGGATATGTTTTTATTACCCGATGCTGCTGGGCTGGCTACTTTTGCGATAGCCGGCACGCTGGTATCTTTGTTATTGAATATCCCCTGGCTGGTCGCTAGTTTTATGGGGGTTATGACAGGCACAATGGGCGGCATCTTCCGCGACGTATTGTGTAATGAAAAACCTGTGGTTTTTCAAAGTCCACTCTATGCAACAGTTTCATGGACCGGATCATTACTCTTTGTAGCGCTACTTTATTTGCAGATTGACGTAACTTACGCGGCAATAATTGCCGGTATTTTTATTTTTGCCGGACGTCTGCTGGCCCTGCATTTTAATTTAAGCCTGCCACGCTTTCGCTTTAAAGCCTGATCCGGTGATAACTCACCGGATCCGTCTTTTTCATTCAGCGGATAAGCCTGATCAGGCGTGCATAGCCTGAGTTGTAACCACATTCATCAAGGGTGGCATGTCTGTCCATGCGCTTGCCATGCCAGCCATGATATCCACCGCTTCGAGCAGGTAACCATGGCAGTCCACGTCAGTTGCGGCCTGCAGACACAAATCAATATGGTTATAGACCACTTCCAGGTCATGAACTTCCTGACCACCGTTTTCCAGGTCAAGTCCGTTACGCAAAGCATCAATGATGCCGGTAGCTCGGCCGATCAGAAAACCTTTTAAAATCATTTCACCATTATCATGGGCTTCGATAGCACCCTGCATTTTGACAATGGCACCCTCGACAAGCATTTTCACCAAATCATCCTGACCAATACCCATCTCAACAACATCCTGTCGCGCATAATTATTTAAAACCGTATTCATAGTAATCTCCGTGAACGAAAAATTGACGCACACAGAACAATGCATACAGCATGCCAGTTTTACATATCGGCTTTAATTGCTTGAATTTGATCACGAATGGCCGCAGCCTGTTCAAATTCAAGATCACGCGCATAGTCGTACATTTGTTTTTCCAGTTGCTCGAGTTTACGTCCCAGTTCCTTAGCTGAAAGTGACTTGTAATCAGTACTGTCCTCAGCCAGGCGCTGGCTTTTGTTACGACCGCGCCCCATCCCGGGAACCGCCCCTTCCATAATATCCTGCACAGACTTGTGCACGGTTCTGGGTGTAATGCCATGTTCCTGATTGTAGGCCATTTGTTTTTCCCGACGACGCATGGTTTCGTCCATCGCGCGTTGCATCGAACCGGTGACCTTATCAGCATACAAAATAGCTTTCCCACTGGCATTTCGAGCCGCTCGGCCAATCGTCTGAATCAGCGAACTCTCCGATCGTAAAAAACCCTCCTTATCAGCATCAAGCACCGCCACCAGAGAAACTTCCGGCATATCCAGTCCTTCGCGCAGCAGATTAATTCCCACCAGCACATCGAATTGACCAAGCCGCAGGTCACGGATAATTTCGACACGCTCTACCGTATCGATATCAGAATGCAGATAACGTACCCGAACATCATGTTCCATCAGGTAATCGGTTAAATCTTCGGCCATGCGTTTAGTCAGGGTGGTTACCAGAATCCTTTCCTTTAAGGCAACAACACGATTAATCTCAGACAGCAGGTCATCTACCTGCGTGCTTGCCGGGCGGACCTCTATTAATGGATCGAGCAAACCGGTCGGCCTGACTACCTGTTCAATGACCGCGCCCGAGTGCTCAATTTCATAATCGCGCGGCGTTGCAGAAACATAGATAGTCTGCGGTGCCTTGACCTCGAACTCCTCAAATCGCATTGGCCGGTTATCCAGTGCCGAAGGCAGGCGAAAACCGTATTCGACCAGCGTTTCCTTTCTGGAACGGTCACCACGATACATCGCGCCAACCTGTGAGACGGTGACATGCGATTCATCGATGATCAGCAAGGCATTATCCGGCAGGTAATCAAACAACGTCGGAGGTGGCTCACCCGGTGCTCGACCCGACAGGTAACGTGAATAGTTTTCGATGCCTGAGCAGTAACCCAGCTCCTGCATCATTTCCAGATCAAACTGTACGCGTTGCTGAATACGCTGTGCTTCAACCAGTTTATTTTCTGCATACAGATATTCCAGACGATCCTTTAGCTCTTCCTTGATCTGCTCAATAGCATCCAGAATGGTTTCACGCGGCGTGACGTAATGAGATTTCGGGAAGATAGTAAAACGGGGCAATTTGCGCAGTGATTCACCGGTCAACGGATCAAAAACCGTAATGTTTTCAATTTCATCATCAAACAGCTCAACCCTGATCGCTTCACCGTCGGATTCTGCCGGAAATATATCAATCACCTCGCCTCTGACCCGATAAGTGGCTCGATGCAGTTCCATATCATTACGGGTGTACTGTAACTCGGCAAGACGCCTCAGGATCTGGCGTTGTTCAATGACCTCACCCCGACTGAGGTGCAAAACCATCTGCAGGTATGAACGCGGATCACCCAGACCAAAGATACAGGACACCGTGGCAACGATAATGGTATCCGGCCTTTCCAGCAGCGCTTTGGTTGCAGACAGACGCATCTGCTCAATATGTTCATTAATCGATGCATCCTTCTCGATAAAAGTATCAGAAGAAGGCACATAGGCTTCAGGCTGATAGTAGTCATAATAGGAAACAAAATATTCAACGGCATTGTTGGGAAAGAACTCGCGCATCTCGCCATAAAGCTGCGCTGCCAGTGTTTTGTTATGCGCCAGGATAAGCGCCGGACGCTGCACCTCGTTAATGACATTGGCGATGGTAAAGGTCTTGCCAGAACCGGTTACCCCCAGCAGAGTCATGCCTGCCTCACCATCATTGAGTCCCTCGACCAGACCCTTTATGGCAGCCGGCTGGTCACCTGATGGTTGATAATTTGATTGCAGAATAAAGTCTTTTGACATAAAAAAGGCACTGTTGGATTTTTAACCTATTATTTCACACCTTTGGGTCTGTGATCACCTCACAGCTCAGGCTATAATCCACTGTTAATCGTCCGTGTTCTGCGCTTTACGGACAAAATCTGGTCAATTATTGCGGAATGCTTCAACTATGGGACATAAACTTTCGGCTCGCGTTAAATCCGTCAAACCTTCTCCGACACTGGCAATAACTGCCCGTGCTGCAGAAATGAAAGCACAGGGTCATGACATTATCGGCCTCGGTGCAGGTGAACCTGATTTTGACACGCCTGAACACATTAAACAGGCAGCGATTGAAGCCATTAATAACGGTCAGACTAAATATACTGCTGTAGATGGTACGGCTTCACTGAAAAAAGCCATTATCGACAAATTTAAAAAAGACAATAATATCGATTATGCGGCTGATCAGATTCTTGTCTCGTCAGGCGGCAAACAGAGTTTTTATAACCTGGCGCAGGCCATTCTTGATGACGGTGATGAAGTTATCATTCCAGCACCCTATTGGGTTTCCTATCCGGATATGGTTTTACTCGCCGGTGGCGTGCCGGTTATTGCCAAAGCAACTGCAGAAAACAATTTCAAAATCACCCCGGAACAGCTACGCGGCCTGATCACCGATCAGACCCGCCTGTTTGTTATCAATAGCCCGTCGAATCCAACCGGCATGGCCTATAGCGATCATGAACTCAAAGCCCTGGCCGACGTGTTAATGGAATATCCACGCATTATTGTCGCCACCGACGATATGTATGAGCATATCCTCTGGACCGAGAAACCCTTTGTGAATATTCTCAATGTGTGCCCCGAACTTTATGATCGCACACTGGTTTTAAATGGCGTCTCCAAGGCCTACTCCATGACGGGTTGGCGAATAGGTTATGCCGGTGGACCGGCTGAGATCATTAAAGCCATGAAAAAGATCCAGTCACAAAGCACATCGAATCCCTGCTCAATTTCCCAGGCCGCAGCAGAAGCGGCTCTAACAGGACCACAGGAATGCATTGGCGAAATGCTCAAGTTCTTCAAAGAACGTCATGATTACGTAGTCGACAGACTTAACAATATACCCGGTGTTGAATGCCTGCCATCCGATGGCACATTCTACTGTTTTCCGAATGTCACGCATTTGATAGAGCGACTTGACGGCATCAATAACGATCTGGAACTGACCGAAGCCTTGATCGAAAAAGCCGGAGTTGCCGTGGTCCCCGGCAGCGCTTTCGGATTAGGACATCACATGCGTATTTCGATTGCAACCAGCATGGAAAACCTGACAGAATCTCTAGACCGCATTGAGCGGTTTGTACAAAACCAGTAATTTCGTTTTTACAATCTGACGCAATGGTTTCCATGGATGGAAACCTGAAACTCAAGGAGGAGTATGATGCGTATCCAGCCTGCCCGCCAGACAGCGGGTTTCACTCTTATCGAGCTCATTATTGTCCTGACCATACTGGTCATATCCATTGGCTTAATTATACCCGGCTTCGGCCGATTGCTTGACTCCAGCCAACAAAGCGCTTCCGTTAATACCTTTAGCACCGCCCTGGCACAAGCCAGATATCATGCCGTCACACATTCACAGAGAGTCGTGCTCTGTCCTTCGCTGGATCAACAGCATTGTACCGGTGGATATGACTGGCAGGCCGGGTTTATTACCTTTATCGATAAAAATCTGAACAAATTGCCCGATGAAGATGAAGACATTATTAATATCTCACAGGCAACATCACACGTGATTGATATACAAACCAGCAAAGGTCGCAGAAAAATCACCTTCAGACCAACCGGAGATGCACCGGGCAGCAACACCACATTTCGCTTCTGCCCGAAATCAGCAAACCTGCAAAGAAAAGTGTTGGTGCTCTCCAATACCGGAAGAGTCAGGTTATCAGAAAAAATGCCAGACGGATCCGAGATAAGCTGCATTTAGTATTGACATCATCAATCCTGACGCTATCATATGCGCACTCTTTAATCCCCGATAGCTCAGTTGGTAGAGTAGCGGACTGTTAATCCGTTTGTCCCTGGTTCGAGCCCAGGTCGGGGAGCCATATAAAACAAAGGCTTAGTTCAATTTTGGACTAGGCCTTTTTTTTCGTCTGAGGATAATGGATTGATAGTCCGTTGATCTCGCCATAGGAAGACGTACTTCCGGATCTTCGGCTTGGGGTATTGGATGACAACCCCCGTCAGTTCGCTCAACGCCCTCTCCCCTACTTCACGCCATCTTCAGCCTCTGCTCCAGAGTCA
>Ga0181565_10000941_pt1 | contig 22026 bp, 26 predicted proteins | sample 101ome_16_FD_129661 | JGI IMG/M metagenome (GOLD analysis project Ga0181565, IMG submission 129661) | Coastal salt marsh microbial communities from the Groves Creek Marsh, Skidaway Island, Georgia - 101401AT metaG (megahit assembly) | ecosystem: Environmental > Aquatic > Marine > Intertidal... | reverse complement strand
TCTCTAGTTTTTACACCAGGCCTAATACCTGGTATAAATGCATTATTTTTTTGCAACATCTCACTAACTTTTTTAGTTTTAAACTGAATAGGTGCATAAAAATAAGCCATATAAACAATCAATAGAGAAAAAACGACGTTAAATAATATTTTACCTGGATAGAGGCTTTGTTGAAACGTATCAAAATAAGGCTTCAACCAGGAGTCAGCAGCAATAAAACTAGAAAATGTAGCTGGAGCTGCCAGAAGTGAACTTGCTAAAATGGGAGGCATAACACCACCAGTATCTACCCTTAGAGGCAATGTCTGAGTGCCACCAAACACTCGATTATTAACCACTTTTTTAGCATATTGAACAGGAACACCCCTAAATGATCTCTCAATAAAACTGACTATATAAAATGTTAACAAGATTACAAAAAAAGTAATCAAGAGAGTGATACCAGGAAGCTCTCCGTTACGGTATAATGTAAGCTTTTGCACAACTTCCGTAGGCAACTCAACTGCAATACCCGTAAAAATAATCAAACTAACACCATTTTCAAGGCCGTACTCGGTAATCCGCTCTCCAAGCCACAGTAAAAACATTGTACCTGCGGCAAGAGTGATCATCGTAACTACTCTAAACAGGATTCCAGGCTCTGAAATAACTGGAACACCTATTGGACTCTTGAATCCCTCAAAAACAGCAGCCATACCATAACCCTGAAAGCAACATAATAGCACTGTAAAATAACGAGTAAGCTTTTGGATTTTTTTATTACCGTCCTGATCCTCTTGCATTTCTTGGATCTGTGGTACAACTTCACCCAAAAGGCTAAAAATGATGGATGTGGTAATGTAAGGCATAATTCCTAGAGCTAGAACACTAAACCTCTTAAAAGCGCCACCGCTAAACGTATTTATTAAATCAAAAATTCCACCGCTAGAGTCGGAGAAATAAGATTTAAGAGCTACTGCATTTACACCAGGAACTGGAATCTGTGCGGCTAGCCTGTATACGACAAGCAACACGAATGTCCAAAATATTTTACTCTTTAGCTCGTCGAGCTTTCCTTGAGTTAATGACATAACAAATCCTTGTTTTAGTTAACTGTACAACCAGCTTCAGCAACTTTTTTAGCAGCAGAGCTAGAAAATTTTTCAATTCCTACAAATGTTAACTTTTTTGAAAACGTTTCGCCATTTAAAATTTTAATAGGGAGTCTTTTATTAATACCCTTTAGTAAGCCTGATTCAATTAACGAATCTCGATTAACAACATCACCATTGAAGTTACTTTCGAGCTGATCAAGAGAAAGAATTGCAAAATTCTTCTTGAACGGGGCGTTACTAAAGCCCCTTTTAGGCAATCTCATATATAAAGGCATGCTACCACCTTCAAAGCCAGTACGAACTCCACCGCCAGACCTAGCCTTTTGCCCCTTGTGACCTTTACCAGCTTGCGTACCGTAACCTGACCCCTGACCACGACCAATTCTTTTCGTTGATTTATTTGCACCTTTCGGAGAAGATAAGTTATTTAAATTTAACATGTTTTTATCCTTCAACAACTTCTAATAAATGTATAATCTTTTTTACCATGCCTCGAACTGAAGGAGTATTCTCCAGCTCACTGACGGAGCCAATCTTTCTTAAGCCCAGCCCTCTAACGCAGGCTTTTTGCTTTTCAGTACAAGATATAACACTTTTCTTCAATTTTACTTTAAGTTTACCGCTCATTTTAACCTCTGTTACTTTAACCTGATATCTTTAACGTCTTTACCTCTAGCCTTCGCAACCTGCTCTGCAGAACGAAGCTTGTCAAGACCTGCAAATGTAGCCTTTACAATATTGTGGATTATTACCTCTGAGAGATTTAGTCAACACGTTACTTATACCGGCAAGCTCTAGAATAGATCGACATGCACCAGCTGCCTTTACACCAGTACCATCTGCTGCAGGCTTAAATAAGATTTTCCCGGCATCGTATTCACCAAGTGTTTCGTGTGGAATAGTGCCATTATCAATAGGCACCTTAATCATATTTTTCATTGCTGCTTGTGTTGCCTTTCTAATAGCTTCAGGGACTTCCTTGGCCTTACCTAAACCATGACCAACATTTCCCTTTTTATCTCCAACAATCATTAAAGCTGAAAATGAAAATCGCCTACCACCCTTAACTACTTTAGCAACCCGATTAACAGCAACGACACGCTCTTCGAAGTCACTTTCAATAACAGGCTTTTTCTTAGGAGCCCTTCTAGCAGGCTTATCTGCACTTTTTAACTTTTTCTCATTTTCTGTATTTGTTTTTTTATCTTCAGACATAAGAATTTCTCCGTTTTATTAAAGGCTAATGCCCTGATCTCTCATTGATTGTGCCACTGCTTCAACTATTCCGCAGTACTTCAATCCATTCCGATCAAAAACCACATTGTTCAAACTCTTAGCCTTAAGTTTTCCTGCGATATCAGCACCAACAACTTTTGCAGATTCAACATTTGAACCATTGCCAACTTTAGATTTACCAAAAGTCTGACTTGAGGCAACAGTTACACCTGCAGTATCATCAATAACTTGAACATAAATATTTTTATTACCTTTAGATATAGTAACTCTTGGTCGATCAGCACTACCTGTTATTTTATTTCTAATAGATAATTTTCTACGGTACGTACGTGCCGTTTTCTCATCTTTAATTTTTTTAATTGTTTTTCTCATTAGCTACCTCTTATTTCTTAGCGCCCGTCTTACCAGCTTTTCTGATAATTACTTCTTCTAGATATTTAACACCCTTTCCTTTGTAAGGCTCAGGTGGTCTAAAAGATCTAATTTTCGCTGCAACGAAACCTAAGAGCTCTTTATTACATCCACTAAGTTCAATAAGATTACGATTTACTTTTGCCGTAATGCCATTTGGTAATTCATAATCGATTGGATGACTATAACCAAGATTAAGCGTTATCTTGCTACCACTAACTGCAGCTTTGTATCCAACTCCATTAAACTCAAGTGTTCTTGTGAACCCAGCACTCACACCCGTAACCATATTATTCACTAAAGTTCTCGCAGTTCCCCACATACTTTTTGCTGCAGGATTGCTCTCATCGGGAACTACAGTAAGTAAATTATCATCAACAGTAAAAGAAACTGCATCATTAAAACTATATTCCAATTCACCCTTTGGGCCTTTAACCTTAACAGTACCACCCGTAATATCAACACTAACTTTTTCTGGGATACTCACAGGTAATTTACCAATTCTAGACATTTCATACCACCTTATATTTTACCAAACGCTACAAAGAACTTCGCCGCCAACCTTCAACTTTCTAGCATCACGAGAGGAAATTACTCCCTTGTTTGTAGAAACTATAGCTGTACCTAACCCACTTACAATTTTTGGCATATCATTGTAACCACGATATTGCCTTAAGCCAGGCTTCGAGAATCTTTTTAAACCAACAATTGCATTTTCTTTAAGGACTACCTTAATATTTACATTAGCTTTTTCCCTAGAAACAATCTTAAAAGATTTAATATATCCTTCTTCTTTTAATACTTTACAAATACCAGCTTTAAGTCTGCTTGCTGGGAACTCCACTCTATCGTGTCCTGCACGTATTGAGTTTCTTATATGTGTTAGCATATCTGCTACTGGATCGGTCATCATAACTATTTTCTCCTATACAATTTTACCAGCTTGATTTTGTTACACCAGGAATCATACCCTTTAGGGCCAGCTCTCTAAATGCAATTCTCGACAATCTAAAAGTTCGTAGAAAGCCTCTGCCTCTGCCTGTAAGTTCACATCTGTTTCTTACCTGAACGTCTGATCCGAACTTAGATAATCTCTGAAGTTTCATTTGAGCATCAAACCTTTCCTCGTCAGATAAGTTAATATTTCTAACTTCCTTTCTTAATTTTTTGCGAAGCTCTCGTTGTTTATTGGCAAGTGCAGCTTTTCTATTATTTTTTGCAATAATTGATTTTCTAGCCATTTTTATCCTCTCTTTGTATTGTTCGCAAAAGGCATTCCGAACTGCTTTAACAATTCAAAACCTTCTTCATTTGTTGTTGCTGTAGTAGTAATGACAATATTCAAACCTCGAACCTTGTCAATTTTGTCATATTCAATTTCAGGAAAAATTATCTGTTCCTTGAGCCCTAAGGTGTAATTACCTCTTCCATCAAATGATTTTGGAGAAATACCTCTAAAGTCTCTAACTCTAGGAAGAGTAATGTTAATTAATCGATCGAGAAATTCATACATAACCTCACCTCTGAGTGTTACGTTAGCACCTAATGCTTGGCCCTCTCTTAATTTAAAGCCTGCAATTGATTTTTTCGCTCTAGAAATAACAGGCTTTTGACCTGTTATCTTAGAAAGGTCAGCGACAATAGAATCAACCATTTTGCTATTTGTAAGACATTCTTTATTACAACAGTTAACAACAACCTTCTCAATTTTTGGTAACATGTTAACATTTTCATATTGGAATTTATCTTTTAAACTAGAAGAAATTTCCTTTTTGTATAACTCTTTTAACCTAGACATAATCATCCTTTTATAATTCAGTTCCACAGGACTTAGCAAACCTAATTTTTTTACCTTCAACTTCTTTAATACCAACTCTAGTAGCTTTACCTGTTTTTGGGCTAACAACGGAAACATTGCTAATATTTAGGAAGTTTTCCTTTTTAACAAAGCCACCATTAGGGTTTTCTTGAGTAGGTTTCAAAGCTTTAGTTGCAAGATTGACACCCTCTACACACACCCTTCCAGAATTCCACTTTAACTTGAGTATTTTACCGCTCTTGCCTTTGTCCTTCCCACTAGTAACAACGACAGTATCACCGACTTTTAATTTATTCATATCCTACCTCTTACAACACTTCTGGAGCAAGTGAACATATTTTAGTAAAACTTTTAGCTCTAAGTTCACGAGCAACTGGACCAAAAATTCTTGTTCCAACTGGTTCATTTTGGTTATTTAAAATAACAACACTATTTTTATCAAACTGAATATAGCTACCATCGTCTCTCCTTATTGGATAAGCCGTTCTAACTATAACTGCCTTTTTAACTTCACCCTTCTTTATCTTTCCTCCAGGTAATGCCTGTTGAACAGCGACAACAATAACGTCACCAAGCTTGGCACTCATTCTTTTTGATCCACCTAGAACCTTAATACATTTTACAGTTTTTGCACCTGAGTTATCAGCAACTTCAAGTTTCGTTTGCATTTGAATCATGACAACCTCTCTAATTTAAAACTTTAATCAATTCCCACTTTTTCAATTTGGAATAAGACTTAGACTCAATAATCATTACCTTATCTCCAAGCTTCGCCACAGATGATTCATCATGCGCGTGGAATTTTTTAGTTTCTTTAATAAATTTTGAATATTTAGAGTGCTTAAACTTTCTAGTTGTAGAGACAACAATTGTTTTCTCATTTTTACTGCTAACAACTACGCCTTCAAGCTTTCTTTTAAACTTCTTTAGGTTTTCCATTATTTTTCCCCCTTAGCTAATAAGCCATTAATTTGAGCTATATTAGTCTTGAGTTCCTTTTTTAAGTGCGGCTTTTCCATACTTGTCAAAGAAGAGTTTAACGTTAACTCTTTCAGGCTTTTTTCCAGCTCTAGCTTTTTATTTACTAACTCTGTATTGCTCAGTTCGCTTAATTTTTTATAATCCATTTCAACATCCACCTTTTAGCAATATTAAGATTCTCTTTTAATAATTTTTGTCTTAACAGGTAATTTATACATAGCTAGTTTAAGGGCTTCCTTACTAAGCTCCATATCTATGTGCTTGATTTCAAACATAACTCTTCCAGGCTTAATTACGGCAACCCAGTGCTCTGGACTACCCTTACCTTTCCCCATTCGGACTTCAGCAGGCTTTTTAGTCAATACTTTATCTGGGAAAATTTTGATCCAAACCTGACCACCTCTTTTGATTTTTCTAGTCATAGCAATACGAGCAGCTTCTATTTGTCTGTTCGTTACATAACCACAACTAGTTGCCTGAATAGCAAGATCACCAAAAGTAATAGTGTTACCTCTGTTTGCACGACCTTTCATACGGCCTTTTTGTTGCTTTCTCCATTTTACCTTTTTAGGACTTAACATATTCGCTCCAAATTATTTGTAAATTTCACCCTTATAAACCCAAACTTTCACTCCAATTTTACCGTAAGTAGTTTGAGCTTCTGCAGTTTCATAGTCGATGTCTGCTCTCATCGTATGTAATGGTACTTTCCTTTCAGAATAACCTTCAGCTCTAGCCATCTCTGCACCACCGAGTCGACCAGCTGTACGAACACGAATACCTTTTACACCAGCTCTAAAAGCATTTTGCATAACTTTTTTCATAGCTCTTCTAAACGCTACACGTTTCTCTAGCTGAGCAGCGATATTTTCAGCAATTAGTTTCGCATCGGCATCAGGTCTCTTTACTTCGGAAATGTTAAAGATAACATTGTCCTTTACAAATTTTTTAAGGTCGTTGCGAATTTTATCAATGCCCGCACCTTTTTTACCAATCGCAACACCGGGCTTCGCCGTGTGCACTGTAACTTTAACCAAGCCGCTTGTTCTCTCAATCTCAGTTTTAGCAACTGCAGCACCTTTCATATTCTTTTCAATATACTTACGTATTTTAAGATCTTCATGTAAGTGTTGAGAATAACTATCTTTCGAATACCAATTTGAATGCCAGCCTTTGATATATCCTAATCTAAACCCATAAGGGTGAACTTTTTGTCCCATAATAAATCCTATAATTCCTTAAGTTCTAACGTAATATGTGATGTTCTTTTTCTAATTCTAAATGCACGCCCTTGAGCTCTTGGTTGAACTCTTTTTAAGGTTGGGCCCTCATTTGCGATGATTTTAGATACGTATAAATTATCTAAGTCAACTTTTCCTGATTCTGAAGCAATTGTTAATCCACTATTCAAAAGCTTAGAAAGCATTAAAGAAATTTCTCTTTTTTCACAAAATCGGAGAAGCCTAGCAGCTTCACTAGCTTTTTTATTTCTAATCATGTCACAAACAAGTCTTACTTTTCTTGCCGAAGCACCAAACCCGTTATTTTTAACTACAACATTCATTTCAACTTCCTTTACTTTTTACCTTTCTTATCCGCACCATGACCATAATAAGTTCTAGTTGGAGAAAATTCGCCTAGCTTGTGACCAATCATATTATCTGTAACATACACTGGGATAAACTTCTTACCGTTATGAACAGCAAAAGTTAAGCCAATGAATTCAGGTAATATAGTAGATCTTCTAGACCAAGTCTTAATAACCTTACTTGCAGCTCCTGTTTCTTGAGCATTGAGCACCTTTTTCATTAACGATTCATCAACAAATGGACCTTTTTTAATTGATCTTGCCATATACTAACCTTTTTCTATTTTTTTCTACGTTTTACAATAAACTTATCAGTTCTCTTATTCTTTCTAGTTTTATAACCTTTCGTTGGTGTACCCCAAGGAGACACAGGATGTCTACCACCAGACGTTCTTCCTTCACCACCACCATGTGGATGGTCAACTGGGTTCATAACAACACCCCTTACTTTAGGTCTATTACCAAGATGTCTGTTTTTACCGGCTTTACCTAAGACTCTTTGTTCATGTTCAAGGTTACCAACTTGACCAATTGTTGCTCTACAACTAGGTCTTACAGTTCTAACTTCACCACTAGGCAATCTTAGTAAGATAGAAGTTTCTTCTTTTGCCATAACTTGGACATAACTACCAGCACTTCTAGCTAATTGACCACCAGCACCTGGGTTCATTTCGACATTGTGAACCAATGTACCAACTGGAATTTCAGAAAGCTTCTTAGTATTTCCAACTTTTATATCCGCTTCGGACCCAGAAATAATTTTGTCTCCAACACTTAATCCTGCAGGAGCAAGGATAAGAGATTTGTGACCGTCTAAATATGTAATCAATGCAAGATTACAAGTTCTATTAGGGTCATATACAATACCTGTTACTTTTGCATAAATATCTAATTTGTTTCTTTTAAAATCAACAATTCTATATCTTCTTTTTGCAGCACCACCTCTTCTTCTTACAGTGATTCTACCTGAGTTATTACGGCCATCTGTTTTTTTCTTTGGCGCGAAAAATCTCTTACTAAGCTTGACACCAGGTGTAAGCTCTTCATTACTTAATACTGCCATTTTTCTTTTTGATGGCGTTGTAGGTTTAAATTTTTTAATACCCATGATTAGATCTCCAAGTTACCTTTATACACCTGTAAAAAATTTAATTTCTTGTCCTGCAGCCAGGGTTACAAATGCTTTTTTAGTTTTAGATGATTTTTTAATACTTTTACCAACACGCTTAACTTTTCCTGGTAAAATTGAAGTTTTAATATCTAAAACCTTAACATTATAGAAATTTTCAATTTCATTTTTTAAGCTATGCTTATTAGATTTAAGGTCTACAAGAAAAGAATACCTATTATGCTTTTCTTGAGCCACAGTTGCTTTTTCAGTAATAAGTGGTTTAATGATTAAATTTCTCATTTTCTATTTCCCGATTCTATTGATTAAAAAATCAAATGCTTTCTTTTCAATAATTAAATTCTCATATTTCAACGCTTCATAAACACTAAAGCCTTCAACGGCCATGCCCGACGCTGTTTTAATATTTTTAACTGCTCTAATTGCTGTGCTATCTTTTTCATAAGATACAACCAATGAAGATTGCATTTCTTTTCCGTTAAGTAATGATGCCATCTCTTTTGTTTTACCTGAAAAATCAAAACCATCAATAATGTGAAGCTTTCCAGCATTTAACTTATCCGCGAGAACACTTTTGATAGCAGTTAGCATTAATTTCTTATTTACCTTCTGAGAGTAATCTCTTGGTGCAGGTCCAAAAGCGACGGCACCTCCAACCATAACAGGTGACCTTGAAGATCCTTGTCTAGCTCTACCAGTACCTTTTTGCTTGAATGGCTTGCTCCCACCACCAGAGACAGTTGATCTTGTTTTTACAGAATGGGTTCCTTGTCTTCTGTTTGCAAGAATTGCCTTAACAACCTGATGTACAGGGGCTACCTTTATTTCTGACTCACCCAGACTCAATGGTAGCGTTTCTTTACCTTGAGATTCAAATTTTGAATTTAATAATGTTATTTCTGACATATTATACCACCCTCTTACGCTTTAGAAACTCTAACAAAAGAGTTTTTAGCACCAGGAACTGACCCTTTTACTAGCATGTATCCCTTTTCTGAATTAATTTCTACAATTTCAAGATTTTTAACTGTCTGCTTATCTGCCCCCATGTGACCAGGCATTTTCTTGCCTTTCCAAACTTTACCAGGAGTAGCTCGGTTACCAATTGAACCTGTTGTTCTATGGAACTTTGATCCATGACTTTTTGGTCCACCAGCAAACCCATATCTTTTTACAACACCAGCGAAACCCTTTCCTTTTGTAATTCCGGTAACGTTGATAATGGTACCTTTTACGAACTCACCGAAAGATACAGTGTCACCAGCTTTTACGCCTTCTAATTCAACTGCAGAAACTAGTGTTTCTTTCATTTTACTGTAATGAGTTTCGATACCAGCCTTTTTAAGCTCACCCTTTTTTGGAGAGCTAATCAATTTTTCACGTTTTTCACCATAGGCGAACTTGATTGAATTATAGCCATCGATTGCTTCATTTTTGATCTGTACAACCTTTGCGCTTTCCAATGACAGAACTGTAACAGGAGTATGATTACCATTAGAATCAAAGATTCTAGTCATACCGACTTTTTTCAACATTACTGATTTCAAAGACACTTGGTTTGTTACATTTGAAGTTGCAACTTCTTCTTGCGACATGTTTTCCTCCACAGCATCACCCAGAACGGGATGCATTCATGGCATTTTGCTTATTGCCAATTTTTATTAATATTTAATCTCAACATCAACACCTGATGATAGGTCTAATTTCATTAGGCTATCTACGGTTTGTTGTGTTGGCTCTAGTATGTCTACTAGTCTTTTGTGAGTTCTCATTTCAAATTGTTCTCTAGATTTTTTATCCACATGTGGAGATCTAAGAACTGTAAACTTATTTATTTCTGTTGGAAGAGGAATTGGTCCAGCAATTTTGGCACCTGTTTCCTTTGCAGTCTGTACAATTTCATTTACTGAATTGTCTAATAAACCATGGTCATATGCTCTCAACTTTATCCTTAATCTCACTGCTATTTCCTCATTCCAATATTAAATTTCTGTACCTTTTATTTATTTTTTGGCCAGATGTCAACAATGTTTTATATCTAATTAAAATGTTTTACAATGCCAAGTGAAGAAAAAAGTTCATCCCTTTCACCCGTACTAAGCACTTGATATTCTTTAAATTTCATTGAAAATGAGCCTCTTCCTTGAGTTTTTGACCTCAAATCAGTTGTATATCCAAACATTTTTTTCAATGGGATATCTGTATTTATCACATCTCTAATTTCTTTTGTTTCAATTTTATTTATTTTTCCCTTCCTTGAATTAATATCTGATATAACATCTCCTGAATATTCAGTTGGTACATTCAAATCTACGGCCATTACAGGTTGATATGTAACGATTGAGTGTTTAAAGCGCAGAGACTGAAAACATTGAGATACAGCAATTGACATTCCCAGCTCCGTTGTTTCGCCTTCAATGTACTCGACTTTTTCTATGACAACTTTAAGTTTTATTATTGGGTACCCCAAATCAATTCCACTAGCTGTTGAATTTTTAATTGCGGACTCTATGCTCTTCAATATATCTTTTGGAACATCCCTAAACTTCTCACCAAATTCAATATTTATTCCTTCTGTTGAATCATTATCATCTGCAAAAATAATTTCTAAATTTCCTCTATTCGGTTTTCCGGCTATTTCTTGATTTACATCAGCCGACACACGTTCGCTACCAATCAAGCCCTCTCTGTAACTTACCTGTGGGCTACCCACATTAAGGTCTAATTTCTGCTCCCTCAACAATCTATCTACTATTATTTCAAGATGTAGTTCTCCCATCCCTTTAATAAGCAACTGTCCTGTTTCATTATCTTTTACAAAATCAAAAGATGGATCTTCTAATTTATACATTTCTAAACAATCACTAAGTTTTTTTTCATCAGAGTTCTTTTTTGGCTCAACTGCAACCGAGATTACAGACTCAGGAAAATTCATTTCATCATAAATAATTTTTGAGTTTTCAACACATAAAGTTTGCCCTGTAATTACTGATTTTAATCCTACCAAAGCAACAATGTCACCTGCACAAGCTTCATTGATTTCAACTCGTTTATCTGCATGCATTTGTAGTATTTTATTAATTCTTATCTTTTGTTTATTATTAGAATTGTATACAACCTGACCTGGTTTAAGACTACCAGAATAAATCCTAGTAAATGCGAGTATGCCAATATAAGGATCTTGAGCAATTTTAAATACGATTCCACTAAATTTTTCATTATTATCCGGAGCTCTCTGGGCCTCCTTTTTGCTAACTGGCTCCATGCCTTTAACTACACCTCTATCTAAAGGACTTGGTAGAAAACTAACAATACCATCCAATAATTCTTGAATTCCTTTATTTTTAAATGCTGAACCAGAAAAAATAGGGACCAAATCACCTAAACAGGTCAAATTTCGAATAGCATTAATTATAATATCAGAGGAAATATTACTTCCCTCTAGGTACAACTCTGCAATTTCATCATCATGATCCGCAATGGTACTAATTAATTCCTCGTAATGTTGCTCTAAAAGATCCTGCTCATAAGATGTAGGATTGCCAACTACTCTCTCTGACCCTTGATCTCCTTCATAGCGTATTACTTTTTTATTGATAATATCAAAACACCCAACAAATTCATCTTCGTCAAAGCAGGGCGCAACCAGTACAACTGGCTGACAAAGAAGTTTATCTTTTATTTCCTGAACACAACCCTCGAAATTCGCGCCAGCTCTGTCCATTTTATTCACAAAACAGATTCTGGGAACCATATATTTATTAGCTTGCCCCCACACGGTCTCACTTTGAGGCTCAACACCTGCAACACCATCAAAAACAGCAACTGCACCGTCAAGAACCCTTAAAGAACGTTCGACCTCAATCGTGAAATCAACATGCCCAGGAGTATCAATAATATTAATATCGTGCATCCCCCACTTACATTTCGTAGCGGCAGATGTAATTGTAATACCACGCTCTTGCTCCTGCACCATCCAGTCCATGGTTGCTGTACCGTCATGAACCTCTCCAATTTTATAATTAACACCTGTGTAATAAAGAATTCGTTCAGTAGTTGTTGTTTTTCCAGCATCAATATGCGCCATGATACCGATATTTCTCAATAGATTTTTGTCTTCCATAATATATGCCTATTAAAAAAAAAGGCCTCAGTAAAACTGAAGCCTTAAAATTCTTATAATTTTAGTTTAATCTACCATTTTAGGTGAGCGAAAGCTTTATTAGCTTCAGCCATCTTGTAAACATCTTCACGCTTCTTGACAGCACCACCTCTCCCTGCGCTAGCATCAATGATTTCCTCACTTAATTTTGCCATCATTGATTTTCCATTTCTTTGTCTAGCGTAGTCTCTCAGCCATCTAATAGCCAGGGACTGTCTTCTATTTGGTCTAACCTCTACTGGAATCTGATAAGTAGCCCCACCGATTCTTCTCGACTTAACTTCTATTGCTGGCTTGACGTTTGACAATGCCTTCTTGAATAATTTTAGCGGTTCTTCATTTGTCTTTTTCTCAACAATATCAAGGGCACCGTAAAAAATGCTTTCAGCAACAGATTTTTTACCACCAATCATTAAGCTATTGACAAATTTCGTTACTACAACGTCCTGAAAACGTGGATCAGGTAACACATCTCTAGTTTGACTTTTTCTTTTTCTACTCATCTCATAACTCCTTCAACACATCAGTGTTTACTTTCGTTTAAGCCGATTTATTAGCTTAACGATTGTTTATTTTTTTGGCTTTTTAGCACCATATTTTGATCTAGCTTGCCTTCTTTTATCAACACCAGTCGCGTCTAAGGCACCCCTGATAGTGTGATATCTCACACCAGGTAAATCCTTGACCCTTCCACCTCTAATAAGCACAATAGAGTGCTCTTGTAAATTATGACCTTCACCACCAATATAAGAAGTTACTTCAAATCCACTTGTAAGCTTAACTCTACAAACTTTTCTCATTGCTGAGTTAGGTTTCTTTGGTGTTGTTGTGTACACACGAGTACATACGCCACGTCTCTGTGGGCAAGATACTAGAGCAGGAGACTTTGTCTTCGTATATTTATCATGTCTTCCCTTTCTAATTAATTGGTTAATTGTTGGCATTCAGCTCTCCTTAATCACTTTTAGCAGTTTCCGCAACTCGCTAATTATCAAATTTATTATTTAAGCACAAGGTTAAAATTACAATAAATTCAAAGATACCTCAGCTTCCGAATGACTATCTAAGTCAACAGTACTAACAGCATCGTAATTTCTATATCTTGTGATACCACTACCCGCAGGAATAAGCCTTCCCATGATAACGTTTTCTTTAAGCCCTCTTAGTTTATCTTCTTTTCCTTCAATGGTTGCCTGAGTTAGAACCTTTGTTGTCTCCTGGAAAGATGCAGCAGATATAAAACTATCTGTTGTTAAGCTAGCCTTAGTAATACCAAGAAGCATAGGTCTACCTTCAACAGGCTCCTCTCCATTAGCTAACAATTCCTTATTGGCATCTTCTAATTCCCACTTCATAATTGAATCACCAACAACAAAGTATGAGTCACCGGGATTTGTAACCTCAACCTTTTTCAACATTTGACTAACAATAACTTCGATATGCTTATCATTAATCTTAACACCTTGAAGGCGATAAACATCTTGGATTTCATCTACAATATATCTCGCCAGAGCCTTAATTCCCATAACTCTTAGGATATCGTGCGGGTTAGAAGGACCATCCATGATAGGCTCACCTGCTCTAATATAGTCCCCCTCATTAACGATTACATATCTTCCTTTTGGAATACTGTAAACTACAGGTTCTTGATCATCATCAGGTTTGATAATAATTCTTCTATTACCACGAAGCTCTGTACCATATTCAATGGTCCCTGATACATCCGCAATTTGAGCTGCATTTGCAGGCTTTCTAGCTTCAAATAACTCGGCAACCCTTGGAAGACCACCTGTAATATCTTTTGTTTTTGTTGTCTCTCTTTGTACTTTTGCAATGGCAAAACCCATAGCAACTGTATCACCATCATTAACAACGATATTCGCACCTACCGGCAACCTGTAAACCGCTTTTCGAGAGCTATCAGGTACGGAAATCGGCTGATTATTTTCATCAACGATAGACACCCTTGGCTGCAAGGAGGGATCCTTCGACTCAATAATCATTTTATGAGTAACACCAGTGACGCTGTCGACTTGCTCAGATATTGTTTTCCCTACTACCAAGTCTTCGAAAACTACTTTACCAGTTACTTCAGACAAAATCGGAAGTGAAAATGGATCCCATTCTAACACACAGTCACCAACACTTACTTCGTCATCAGTATTATAAAATAATGTTGCGCCATACACTGCAGGGTATCTTTCCTTTTCAATACCTTGCTTAGTTTTAACAACAACTTCACCTGTTTTATTCATGATGATTTTTTTACCATCAGAAAGAACGCAAAACTTAACATTATCTAAAAATAACACACCAGCAGTTTTTACTTCAGTTTTATTAACTTGAGCACCAGCAGTAGCTGTACCACCAACATGGAAAGTCCTCATGGTTAGCTGAGTACCAGGCTCACCAATAGATTGAGCTGCAATAACCCCTACTGTCTCCCCAACACTAACAAGGCCACCCCTTGCTAAGTCTCTACCAAAGCATGTTGAACAAAACCCATGTCTCTCCTTGCAGGTTAAAACACTACGCACTTTAATTTGATCAACTTCATTTTCAGTTAAAACTGGAAGATCTTTTTCTGTTAACAAATATCCCGCAGGAAACAATTCCGATCCATCTTGACCAAGAACTGTGGATGCCAATGTTCTCCCCATTGCTCTCTCGGATACGTCTTCTACGACTTCACCACTTTCAATTCTACTCGTAAGTGTGATTCCATCAGTAGAGCCACAATCAACTGAACGAATAATTCCATCTTGTGCAACATCAACTAAACGCCTTGTAAGGTACCCTGAGTTGGCAGTCTTTAATGCAGTATCCGCTAACCCCTTACGAGCACCGTGGGTAGATGCAAAATACTGAAGTACTGAAAGTCCCTCTCTAAAGTTACTTGTAATAGGAGTTTCAATAATTTCGCCAGAAGGCTTAGCCATTAAGCCCCTCATACCAGCTAACTGCTTTAGCTGTTGAGTAGATCCCCTTGCACCAGAGTCTGCCATAAGGAATAAAGAGTTAAATGATTGAGCTTGGAGTGTGTCACCTTTATCATTAGTAAAGGTATCCATAGATATACCTTCAAGCATAACTTTTGTTAACTTTTCATTAGTTTGCGACCATACATCAACGACTTTATTATATCTCTCACCATTAGTAATAGAACCTTCGTTATACTCTTCAGTAATTTTAGAAACTTCTAGGTGTGCTTCATCTAAAATACCTTGTTTTTCAACTGGTATCGTCATGTCTTTGATATTAATTGAAATACCTGCTTTTGTTGCGTAAAGGTACCCAAGTCGCATAAGACTATCAGCAAGTAATACAGTATCCTTTTCAGATCCAACCCTATAAGCCTTATCAATCAATTTACCAAGGGACTTTTTATCAAGAACCTTGTTGATATCTGAATAGGCAAGACACTCTGGCAAAATATCATAAACAAAAGTTCTACCTACTGTTGTCTCAATTAATTCACCTTTGACTCTAACTTTCACTGGAGCCTGGAGATGAAGATTGCCAGTATGAAATGCAAACTGAGCTTCCTCTTTACTAGAGTAGATATTGTCATAACCTGGAGCGAAAGGCCTTGGCTTTGACATATAATATAAACCTAAAACAATATCTTGAGTGGGTACGATGATAGGTGTGCCATCCTTTGGTGAAAGAATGTTATTTGTAGACATTGCAAGAATACGACACTCGATTTGAGATTCTAAACTAAGAGGAACATGAACTGCCATCTGGTCACCGTCAAAGTCCGCGTTAAATGCAGTACAAACGAGAGGGTGAAGTTGAATAGCTTTGCCTTCAATAAGAACAGGCTCAAAACCCTGAATACCAAGTCGGTGAAGGGTAGGCGCTCTGTTTAGAAGAACTGGATGCTCTTGTACAACCTCTTCAAGAATATCCCAAACTTCTTGCTTTTGAACGTCGACCATTCTTTTAGCAACTTTGATCGTAGTACAGTGTCCCTTTTCAATCAGCTTATTATAAATAAACGGCTTAAAAAGCTCCAAAGCCATTAACTTGGGTAATCCACACTGATGCAACCTTAAATTAGGACCAACAACAATAACGGAACGGCCAGAATAATCGACACGCTTACCAAGAAGGTTTTGCCTAAATCGACCTTGCTTCCCTTTAAGCATGTCAGTTAAAGATCTAAGTGGCCGCTTGTTTGCACCCGTGAAAACCTTCCCTCTTCTACCATTATCAAAAAGTGCGTCCACAGCTTCCTGGAGCATTCTTTTTTCATTTCTGATAATTATTTCAGGGGCATTAAGCTCTTTTAGTCTTCTTAGTCGATTATTTCGATTGATAACTCTACGATATAAGTCATTGAGATCACTTGTTGCAAATCTACCTGCCTCAAGAGGAACTAAAGGACGAAGGTCAGGGGGCAGAACCGGAATGACATCCATCATAAACCATTCAGGTCTATTTGTGGACTTAAGCATGGATTCAACAACTTTAAGTCTTTTAATAATCTTAACTCTAGAAGCTTCTGTTGTACTAGCCTTAAGATCTCTTCTAAGAGTTTTATTCTCAGTATCAAGATCTAGTTTACGTAGAACTTCCTTTATTGTTTCTCCACCCATACCCGCTTCAAATTCAATACCAGCTTGGCTCAACTCTTCAAACTGCTGTTCGGATATAACACGGCCTACTTCAAGACCACCCTCTACTTCACTCGAAGCAGAAGATGTAACTAAATACGCCTCATAATAGAGAACTTTTTCCAACTCTTTTAGAGACAAGTTTAAAAGTGCTCCTAATCTACTAGGTAAACTTCTCAAAAACCAAATATGCGCAACAGGTGTAGCAAGTTCAATATGCCCACACCTTTCCCTTCTAACTTTGGAAAGAGTAACTTCAACACCACACTTTTCACAAACGACGCCTCTATGCTTCATCCTTTTATATTTGCCACAAATACATTCGTAGTCTTTAATTGGACCAAAGATCTTAGCACAAAATAAACCCTCTCTTTCAGGTTTAAAAGTTCTATAGTTAATAGTTTCGGGTTTTTTTACCTCACCAAAGGACCACTCTCTAATGGTATCTGGTGAAGCCATTTTAATAGATAATGCTTCAACACTAATTGGATCTTTTGGTTTATCAAAAAAATTGAGAAGGTCTTTCATTTTCAGTCTATCCTTTTAATTAAAATTTTCTTCTTCAGATGATTCTTCAAGCTTAACATCTAAACATAGAGCCTGGAGTTCTCGCACAAGCACATTAAAAGACTCTGGTAAGCCAGGTTCAAGTACTTGTTCACCTTTAACAATTGATTCATACATACGAGTTCTACCGATAACATCATCCGATTTTACGGTTAAGAATTCTTGTAATGTATATGCTGCACCATAGGCTTCAAGAGCCCAAACTTCCATTTCTCCAAGTCTCTGACCACCAAATTGGGCTTTACCACCAAGAGGTTGCTGTGTCACCAATGAGTAAGGACCTGTGCTCCTAGCATGAATCTTTTCATCAACTAGGTGATGTAATTTAAGCATGTACATAGTTCCAACGGTAACATCTTCAGAGAATGCATCACCTGTTTTACCATCAAATAGTGTTGTTTTACCATTTGTATCAAGATCTGCAAGCTCAAGCATATGCTCAATATCTTTCTCTTTTGCACCATCAAAAACTGATGTAGAGAAACGGACACCGGTAGAAAGTTGCTTTGCGACTTCACGAACTCGAGAATCAGAAGCTTTTTTGAGCCATGCTTCGACCTCAGGCGTTTCATAAATTTTATAAATAAAGTCTTTAATTTCATGCATCTCTTTTTGATCCTCTAGCATGAATCGAATTTTTTCACCTAAGCCTCTACCTGCCCAACCTAAGTGTAGCTCTAGCAACTGACCAATATTCATACGAGAAGGAACACCAAGCGGATTAAGAACGATTTCCACAGGAGTACCATCAGCTAAGTAAGGCATATCTTCAGCAGGAAGAACGTTGGAAATAACACCTTTGTTACCATGTCTACCAGCCATCTTGTCTCCTGGCTGTAGCTTTCTTTTGATGGCGACATAAACTGTTACTTTCTTAATTACTCCAGGTGCTAATTCGTCACCTCTATGTAATTTAGCAATTTCATCATTGGTTTTATTTTTAACCCTATTGATCCTATTTCTGATGTCTGCAAAATATTCACTAAGCTCTTCTTCAAGTGATAGTTCAAGGGGTAAATAACCAATTAACTCAAATGGTATACTCTTAAGTATATCAATATTAATCTCAGAGCCCTTACCCAGTAGTTCAGAAGAACCATCTTCGGAAACTAACCTGTCTGTTGTTTTTGCACCTTTCAACATATTGCTAATTTTCACAAGTGCAGAATTTTTAATAGCATTAACTTCTATTTTCTCGTCTCTTTTCAAAAGATTGGTCTCATGATCAATGATGGATCGTGACCGAGAGTCAAGCTCGACACCTTCTCTTGTATATACTTTCGCATCAACGACAGTACCTCTAACACTTGATGGTACTCTCAGTGAGGTATCTTTTACATCTCCAGCCTTATCGCCAAATATTGCTTTTAGAAGTTTTTCTTCAGGGGAAAGTTGAGTTTCCGATTTTGGTGTAATTTTACCAACGAGAATATCGCCAGGCTTAATAATCGCACCAACTCTGATTATACCAGCTTCATCGAGATCTTTAAGAGTTTCTTCATTTACATTGGGAATATCTCTAGTGATTTCTTCTTTTCCTAATTTAGTATCTCTAGCCTCAACCTCAAAACTTTCAATATGAACAGAGGTAAATACGTCTCTACTTAACAGGTTTTCATTTATCAGGATGGAGTCCTCATAATTGTAGCCACCCCAAGGCATGAAAGCAACGAGCACGTTTTGACCTAAAGCAATGTCACCGTATTGAGTACCAGGGCCATCAGCTATTACTGTGCCTAGTTTAACAATATCACCTTCCTTGACTAGAGCATGCTGGTTATTACACGTATTTTGATTAGTTCTCTGATATTTAACAAGATGGTATATATCAACACCTGATTCACCGTCCTTGAACTTATCTCTTTGAATAACAATACGAGTAGAGTCAACAAAAATAACCTTACCAGGAGCTTTAGCCGTCAAAATAGCTCCTGAATCGAGAGCAACAACACTCTCAACACCTGTACCAACAATAGGGGCGTCAGTTCTTACAACAGGCACCGCCTGTCTCATCATATTTGAGCCCATAAGTGCACGGTTGGCATCATCATGCTCAAGAAATGGGATTAGAGATGTTGCAATTGAAATCATTTGAGTAGGCGCTACATCCATTAAATCGACTTCATCTGCATCCACGAGAGTAAAATCACCAGATCGACGCGCAGGAACTTGATCACCTTTTAAAGTATTATCAGAAATAAAATTATTATCAAGTTGAGCAATTACCTTCCCACCCTCTTCAAAAGCAGAAAAATATTTAACTTCATCAGTAAGTTCACCATTATCTGCAACAACACGATATGGAGTTTCAATAAATCCGTATTCTGAAACTTTGGCAAAGGTTGCAAGTGAAGTAATAAGACCAATGTTCGGTCCCTCAGGAGTTTCAACGGGACACATTCTGCCATAGTGAGTTGAGTGAACGTCTCGTACCTCAAACCCAGCTCGTTCGCGAGTTAACCCACCAGGCCCAAGAGCCGATAGACGTCTCTTATGAGTGACCTCAGATAAAGGATTTGTTTGATCCATAAATTGAGATAACTGACTTGAACCAAAAAATTCTTTTACGGAAGCCGATACTGGCTTCTGATTAACCAAGTCGTATGGCATCATAGTTTCGAGTTCTTGAATAGCCATTCTTTCCTTAACAGCTCTCTCCATTCTAACTAAGCCAACTCTGAATTGATTTTCTAAAAGCTCACCAACTGCTCGAACTCTTCTATTTCCGAGGTGGTCAATATCATCTACACGGCCCTTGCCGTTATTAAGATCTACCAAATATGCTACGGTAGTTAATATATCATCATGAGTAAGTACTGTGTTTTCAACAGGTACTTCTAAACCAAACTTATAATTTATTTTCATCCTTCCGACTTTTGAAAGATCGTATCTCTCTTCATTGAAGAAAAGATTATCAAACAATCCTTCTGCGGCTTCTACTGAAGGTGGCTCTCCAGGTCTAAGTCTTTCGAAAATTTTAATTAGTGCTTCTTCTTTTGAGTCTGTCTTATCTAGTAATAGGGTATTTCTAATTTGATCACCAAAGTTAATCATATCAATGTAAAGAACTTTAACTTCATTAACACCAGCAGCAACCAAATCTTGAATCTTGGCTTCACTTAGTGCCTCATTCGCAAGACAGATTACTTCACCTGTCTCATGATCAAAAATATCATCTGCGGAAACCTTACCAACAACCTCACTTAGTTCAATTGGAAGAGTTTTAAGACTTGATTTTTCAAGCTTAGAAATGCTTCCTCTAGTGAACTTCTTACCTTTTTTTACTAAAACAGTACCATCTTTAGGATCTAATAAATCATTATTCGCTCTGGTGCCATTGAGTAGATTAAAGTCAAGTTCCCTCTCAAATTGACCATCCTTTCCAAAGTGAATAGTTTCTACTTCATAAAATTTATTAAGAATTTCAGTAGTATTTAAACCCAATGCCTTAAGTATTACAGTTGCATGAAGCTTTCTCTTTCGATCAATTCTAACAAAAAGAATATTTTTATGGTCAAACTCAAAATCTAACCAAGAGCCTCGATGAGGAATGACCCTTGCGGAATATAATAATTTTCCACTTGAATGTTTTTTACCTGAATCATGCTCAAACACAATTCCTGGGCTTCTGTGTAATTGTGAAACGATAACTCTTTCAGTTCCATTATAGACAAAACTACCTGTATCAGCCATCAATGGGATGTTTCCAAGGTAGACTTCTTGCTCTTTAATTGAACTAACTGTACGAGTCTCATTACCATCTTTATCAACATCGACATCAAAGAAGACTAACCGAACAACAACTTTTAACGGAGCTTCAAAGCTCAATCCACGTTGTCGACATTCCTTTATTGAATATTTAGGTTCTTCAAAACTATAACTCACAAATTCTAGGGAAACAGTATTGTTGAAATCACTAATAGGAAAAACAGATTTAAAAACTGCTTGTAGACCTATATCTTTCCGAGAAGCAGGTGAAATATCTTTTTGAAGGAAATCCTCGTAAGACTTAACTTGAAGCCTCATAAGTGGAGGAGTATCAAATTGAACATTGTGTGATGAGAAGCTTTTTCTATACCATTCGTTGTTGGCGAAAACCTGAGTCATAATTAGAGGTCCCCTGACAGAGTGTTGGATAAAATAACAAATTCCTGGATAAGACTAATATCATCTATCCAGGAATTTGGTCTATAAAAAAATAACTATTTAAGTTCGACTTTTGCGCCAGCAGCCTCAAGTTTTTTCTTGATTTCTTCTGCTTCTGCTTTTTCAACGCCTTCTTTGACAGGCTTTGGAGCACCTTCAACTAGCTCTTTCGCTTCCTTAAGACCTAGTCCAGTGATTCCTCTAACTTCTTTAATAACGTTGATCTTCTTAGCGCCTGCTTCAGCAAGTACAACGTCAAACTCAGTTTTTTCTT
>Ga0181565_10000937_pt1 | contig 22071 bp, 23 predicted proteins | sample 101ome_16_FD_129661 | JGI IMG/M metagenome (GOLD analysis project Ga0181565, IMG submission 129661) | Coastal salt marsh microbial communities from the Groves Creek Marsh, Skidaway Island, Georgia - 101401AT metaG (megahit assembly) | ecosystem: Environmental > Aquatic > Marine > Intertidal... | reverse complement strand
TAGAGATTTTAACAGTATAAAACCATCCACGACTATAGAAGTTTATAGAAAAAGTTCACATGATCTTTCTAGCGAGATATATTATTATCGGAATATTCCGAATGAAGTAAGAGACTTATTTCCAGTTTTCATAAGACACGATAAAAACAACAAATGGTATGATATCGAGAGAATTAATGGACTCACTGTTAGTAAAATGTTTCTGTCGAATCAGCTCAACGAATCGCATTTGAAGACTATAATACAAAAAATCCATTCATTACATAGTGTTGCATTAACATCATGTTCTCATGTGAATATCTACGAAAACTATGCAAAGAAATTAAAACATCGTTTCGATACATTTGATTATTCATTTTTGCCGAATTATCTTGAAACATATGAGAGTATATTAACTAAGTTGATTTCTTATGAAAAGAACGTTAAAGGGACTTTGGGAGTTATCCACGGTGATTGTGTTTTCACGAACATCATCTTCGATAACGAACACAATATCAAATTCATAGATATGCGAGGAGAAGTAGGAAATATTAAAACGATTTATGGCGACGTAATGTACGATTGGGCCAAACTCTATCAATCATTGATTGGGTATGATGAGATTCAAGAAGGGATTGTGTTAGATAAAACCTACAAAAGTTGCTTACTAAATACATTCGAAAATTCATTGAAAAACATTTTTAAAAACGATGATTGGTTAGATTCTATTAAAGTTATCACCAAATCATTATTGTTCTCGTTAATTCCTTTGCATTATTCTAAAGACAATATTGTCAAATGTAAATTATATTACGATTTGATTCATAACATTTGAGGAAAATATCATCACAACAATCGTTGCTGCTCATTTTCAAAATTCTTATTATGATTAATTTTCGCTATCTTATAAAAATTATCATCATAAATTAAATGATAAAAAAATTATTTATATATTGGGCACAAGGTTTTTCAAATGCACCCGAAGTTGTTCGACAATGTCTTTTGTCATGGAAGCTAATGAATCCAACATGGGTGTTATATGAATTAGATGATTCGAATATTCATGATTTTATTGATATAAGTGAGAGTATCCCTAGAATTAAGGAAAAAAACATATCAAAGACAGGATATTCTGATATAGTAAGGATACATTTGTTAGAAAAATATGGAGGTTGTTGGTGCGACGCGACTACCTTTTGTAATTATCCTCTTGACGAATGGCTTCCAAGTGCCATATCTTCAGGGTTCTTCGCGTTTACAAGACGAGAACCGAATAGAATGATAGCTAGCTGGTTTTTGTATTCTGATTTAAACAATTACATAACAAGAGCTTGGAAAAACGCAACAATAGCTTTTTGGGAACAACGCAAAATGTGTAAAGAGTATTTTTGGTTTCATCAGAGATTTGTGCATCTCTATAAGATAGATCCAATTTTTAAAGATATATGGAACTCTACTAAAAAAATATCGGCATATCCACCTCATTTTATACAACATGTAGGATTATGTAAAACTGTAACCGATAATGTAAAAAAACATGTTCAACATAAACTAACCCCCATGTATAAACTAACATATAAATTTGACAATAAACAATTGCAAGCCAATACAAATTTATACTTCTTAATATATGAAAGTATCAAGTTTTAAATCTATCTTATATGTTTTTGCGTCAATTACGAATATCTATTTGATACAATTGACATCTTCTTCACCGACAACCGCGCCGGAAAGGTGTTGGATCACCTCGGCCTCACTAAGCTGTGCTGCCGGCGTCACATGCTGACGCACACCGACCTCATCGACATCATATGAGCGCGGGATATCATATGAGAGGCAAATAAGGGTATGTAAGTGATAAGGTGAAAATACACAGTATTCCACGAATCGTTTATACGCTAACCACACTCGATGTCATACGATGGAACTACGTACGATGGTACTTGCTTTTTTGGAACGGTCGCGTCAACCGCCCTTTTTTTTTGTCGAGACTGATAATATATATGTAACCATAGAGTCCCGTTCATCTATGGAGGCGTCTCTTGAGTTCGACGATGTGTATTACGCCGCGACGGAGGTAGCGGGCGTCAACGACGCCTACTCGCGACTGATGAAGAAAGAACGCCGAGTCTTGGACACGGTGGATCGCGTGGTGGCGCGGCGAAATCGAGACCTCGAGCTGCGTCGTGGCGGGTCGTCGCTACTGGACGAGTCCCTGCGAGGGCTGTGGATTCGCACCGTACGCGCGTTGGAGGGAGGCGCTCGCGACGCGTGGAACGGACGTTCGTTGGACGTGGTGTTTTCTTCGGAGCGTCGAATGTACATGGGCGTCGCGTTGAGCGCGACATGTATTTTAATCATGATTATGAGTAAAGCGGATGGAAGTTGATCGTGCGCTCGTCTTGATGATCTGCGCGAGCACGTTCGTGCACGGATACCGGCGAGGTGTCGTGAACACGGTGTTTTTTTTGGGCTCGGGCGTGAGTCTGATTATGGTGTACGAGCTGTGGCGACGCTCCCGCGCGAACGTGCGAACGGAACGACGAGATCGGACGATTCGAGATCGATTGGTGCGTCACGTAGGAGAGCTTCACTACGTGACGAAGAACCACCGGCTGACGAACGCGCTGTCGGAGATACGTTTCGTCCGGCGTTTCTCGAAGTCCGCCTACCGTCACTACGCGCACGCTATCGAGGAGTGCCTTCGTCTGTATCGAGACGCGATACGCGGGCACGGTGTCGATCTCGCGCTCGTGAAGTCCGCCTACGAAGACACACACGAAATCGCGGAGGAAATCCTGATGCAGGTCCCGGAGTACTCTCGGAGGCTCTATCGGTTCGGGGACCGCTCGTTGCACGACGTGCTTCGTGTCGAATGCGGTGTGATCGAAACCATACTGCGCGGATTGGTGAAACGCATCGCCGTCAAGACTGAAAAAAAAACGAGCGCATTATAGTAACCCTTTTCCAACTCATTCATGGGCGTCGTGACAAGTGACGATTTCGTCCGTCATTACTTTTGGAAATACGTAGACATGCGACTGAGCCAATGGGAGCTCAAGTATCTGTGCGATCGCGTCGAATTAGACCCCTTGTGTTTTAAGTTCCTGCAACGATACGAACGTTTGCTTTCCAACCCCGAAGCGGACGTCCTGAACCTTTGCACTGTGATGTCTCAACTCGATAGTCGCACGCTCGAAGCGCTGTTTCGTTTCTACGTGATTCGAAACGCGGATTTGAGCTCGGAGACTCCGCCCTCCCTGTTGGACGCTCCCAAATCTTACGATGCCCTGCAACATTTCATCGGCGAGGACGACGCGCGCTTCGAACGTTTCGTGATCAGTTTGTATTATTATTTTTAGTCGTATTAAACAAGAGCGTGACGCAGCACTATGTCTTGGGAGCTTATCGACGCTTACTTCACCAGCAATCCGCGATACATTAGCCAGCACCAGTTGGACGCTTACAACACGTTCATGGTGGAGAAGTTGGCTTACACGGTACGCGCGATGAATCCAATACGCGTGATCAAGAACGACGACACGCTTCGAGTGGACATCGAAGTGGGGGAGAACGTGTACCTCGACCCACCGACCTACGTCGACGACAAGGGCGCGCGCAACCCTCTTTTGCCCAACGTGGCGCGCATGCGCAACTTGTACTACGCCTCGGATTTGCGGATGGACGTGCGCGTCTCGTACTACGAGAACGACAAGCTCGTCGGAACGCCGGACGTGTACGAGCGTCATTTTTTCGGACGCATCCCGGTGATGCTGCAGTCCAAGCTGTGCGCACTGCACGGATTGACTCAAGAGGAGCTCACGGAGGCGGGGGAGTGCCGATTCGATCAAGGCGGGTACTTCGTGATCGACGGCAAGGAGAAGGTGGTCATCTCGCAGGAGCGCATCGCGACCAACCAACTGTTCGTGGGCCCCTCCGACGATCCGGACAAGTTTCGCACCGAGGCGATGATTCGCTCCACGGCGTTGAACAACGATCTGTTCCCGAAGACGGTGTGGTTCTACGTGGGGACCCCGGACTTGGGTGGTAAAATTACGATGAAAATCATGAGCTTCGGGCGTCGTGCGGGGGAGCACGAGAAAGAGAAACGGGTGCAGTTGCTCCAATCCATCCCATTGTGCGTCGTCTTTCGCGCGCTCGGCGTGACCTCCGATCGCGAAATCGTGGAGCACGTATGCATGGGCGACGATCGATTGCGTCCGGCTCTGCGCGCTTCGTTGGTGGACGGTGCGGCGACCGAGATATTCACCACGGAAGATGCGTGGAAATACCTGGCGAACTTCGTGCATTACAACGACCCTGTGCACGTGCGATACTTGCTGACCAACGAGCTCTTCCCGAACGTGGGCGAGGAGCCCGGCGTCAAGGCGATGTATCTAGGCTACCTCGTGAATCGCGTGCTGCGCGTGGATCTCGGATACGCGCCCCCGATCAACCGCGACAACTATCTCTACAAGCGTGTGGACACGTGCGGGGTGCTGATGGGCAACCTCTTCCGCGACTTCTACAACAAACTGCGCAACCACATCCGCAGCACGGTCGATCGAGAGTACGAGGTGGAGCGTGCGAACGGAGACCGCGGCATCAAGGGGCTGATTCACAAGGACAACGTGAGGCGTATCTTTCCGTCGCTGATCATCGACGAGGGGTTCCGAAAGTCCTTCAAGGGCATGTGGGGCAACCCCGACGCGAAGAACATGGGCTCGATGAAGGAGGGGATCGTGCAGGACCTCAGCCGACTGTCCTACACCTCCTACGTGTCGCACGTGCGCCGCGTGAACACACCCATGGACCGTGAAATCAAAAAGGTAGCTCCGCATCAGCTCGACGGGCCGCAATACGGAATGATGTGCCCCATCGAGAGCCCGGACGGAGGAAACATCGGGCTGCTCAAGCACCTCGCCGCGACGTGCGAAATCACACCGGAGGTTCCCTACGAGGAGATCTTCGATTTGTTACGCAAAGAGGGTGTGCGCACCTTTCAAGACATTCGGACGTACGCGGAGGCTCACCGTCCTGCGAGCGTACGAGTGCTCCTGAACAACTCTTGGATCGGTACGCACGACGACGCGCGCACTCTCGTCGAGAACATGCGAGACCGTCGTCGAAAAGGCGGGTTGAGCGCCTTCGTTTCGATCGGATGGCGGGTGTTGGATCGTGAGGTGCGGGTGTACTCGGACGGTGGGCGGTGTTGCCGCCCGCTTCGCGTCGCGGGGATTGCTTCGCGTCCCACCGCGAAGTCGGGTCCTCTAGAGTGGAAGGACATAGCGGTTCCTCGCGTCGGGGGCAAGCTCGGCGAGATTCGATCGGTGGAGTATCTGGACTGCGCGGAGACCGACGTATCCATGATTGCGATGCGGGAAGAGGACCTTCGAAAGGGGGTGCACACCCATTGCGAGCTGCATCCGTGCATGGCGCTGAGTCTCTACACCAACAGCATCCCCTTCGCGAACCACAATCAGGCGCCGCGCAACGTCTTCTCCGGTCAGCAGGCCAAGCAGGCGGTCGGCGTGTACTCCACCGCGTTCAATCACCGTATGGACACGATGAGCTTCGTGCTCCACTATCCGCAGAAGAGCTTGGTCACCACGCGCATGGCGCGATACATGCACCGCGACGTGATGGCGTGCGGCGAGAACCTGATCGTCGCGATCGCGACGTACACCGGTTACAATCAGGAGGACGCGGTCATCTTGAACGCAAGCTCCGTGCAGCGAGGGATGTTCAACACGTCCTATTTCAAAACCTTCACCAACCGAGAGGACGTGACGGACGAGGGGCTTCGCGAAACGCGAGTGGCGAACCCCGAGGAGCTGCGAAAGAGCGGGCGCGCGATTCAGCGCAAACGGTGCGACTGGAACGCGATCGACGAGAGCGGCTTGCCGCGCAAGAACGCGTACATTCAAGAGGGGCGGGCGTACCTCGGGATGGTGGAGCACGTGCGATCCGCGGAGGTCGACGGTCCCCCGCGGGATTTGTTCGAAACCGACGAGACGCGCGTCCGCAGCAGAGACGCGTCCAAGGTGGCGGACAAGACGGTGGAGGGTACGGTGGACGAGATCGCGACCTCCGTGCAGGACGACATGACTCACGTCAAGATTCGAATGCGAAAGTTCCGCGTGCCCATTCCGGGCGACAAGATGGCGAGCACTCACGGGCAAAAGGGGGTGTGCGGGATGGTGCTTCCGCAGGAGGACATGCCCTTCACGGCGAACGGGCTGGTGCCGGACATCATCGTGAACCCTCACGCGTTTCCCTCGCGTATGACCATCGGGCATTTGATGGAGTGCGTGGTGAGCAAACTGTGCTGCGTGCGCGGGGGGCGCGTGGACGGCACCGTGTTCGACACTCCGGATCTCGCGCACTACATGGATCTGTTGGAAGCTTCGGGGTTCGAACGCCACGGGGACGAGGTCTTGCACAACGGGCGCACCGGCGAGCAAATGGATACGGACATCTTCATAGGTCCCACCTACTACATGCGTCTGAAGCACATGGTGCAGGACAAGATCAACTACCGAGCGACCGGACCCGTGGATCGCGTCACGCATCAGCCCACGCACGGGCGGTCCAAGGGCGGCGGCCTCCGTATCGGCGAGATGGAGACCAACGCCATCATGGGGCACGGTGTATGGGGATTCGTGAAGGAGACCATGATGGAGCGCTCCGACGGCGACGTGATGTATGTGGATCACGCGGAGGGCGATCCGATGTGGTACAACACGCGCGAAGGGATGTACGAGCAGAATTACAAAGAGCCCGTTCGCACCGAGGTGCCGACCACCATGAAACTGCTGGCGAACGAAGTCCAATCCTTAGGAATCCGTACGCAATTCATCGTTCAAGGGGAAAAAAAACCTACAGTAGGATAAAAATTGTTCGTTCATGCAGACAACTATGATCGTGTCCGTTGTGCTTGGAATCGCCCTCGTGCTGTTAGGGGCGGGGGTGTTCGCGGTGATTCGTACGACCTCCAAAGCCGACGAGATGTACGAACCCGGCACCAAAGAGATGAATCTCGCGGCGAGCATGGCCGTGCAGCAGCTCGAGGCCTATTGAGATTACATCAAGAAGTGCTTGATTGCGGTGACGGCCACCCCGAACAGCACCGCTTTCAGAAACGCGACCGAAGCGGGCATGCGACGCAGAAGATCGAAGTGTTCGAAGTCCAACTGCGCGAACAAGTAGTAGATCGTGGCCAACAACACCGCGTCCTTTTGAGACGTGGTCAACACGCTGTTGGACGGTTTGGTGGCGGACACCGGCATCTCTTGCGGAGGAGGAGGTGGGGGAGGATAGTAGGGTGGCGGTGGAGGATAGTAATGCGACTCATAGGGCGCGTGATGCTTCGGAGGAGGCGGCATCTGCTGGGGAGGAAGGTTCGGGACCGCCGTTTCGTTCCGAATCTCGTGGATGACCTCCTGCACGCTTCGATCGGCCTCGCTCATAGCCGGGCGCGCCGGAGTCGTGGACGGTGGTTGAACCGACGGTTGCTGCGGAAGGTCGCTCAACATGGTCGATTTCCTGGTGTGCGGCGCAGCCATGAACACGAATGTTTGGGTTTAACGTACATTTAAAAAATTACAGTTTTTCCACGCACGTCGTCGCCACCGGGCGATACGTGTAGCATCGATCGTCTAGCCGAAACGTGCGTTTGGACACGTCGGACAGTTTGGGACCACGCACCACGAGACAACGATCGTCGGTGCACGCTTCGCGAAACAAAGAGGCGAGACCTAACCCTAAGATCACCGAGATCAATCGACGACCGGCCACGGTGCGCATCCACTCCATGGGTTTGTTATATAGATCCTACAAAATTTTAAGCTTCCACGATTGGTTGCGGTGCGGAGTTCGCGTCGCACTGTGCAGGCTCCGCGACGTACCGATAGCAGGTGTCCCCCGCGGCGTCGTGATACAGTGTTCGACTCACGTTGTCCGGAGAGGGAAACTTGTGCACGATTCGCATCGGAGGGCGCATCGCGTACACCGCGAGGATACCCACCGCGAACCCTCCGACAAAAAAATGCAAATCGAGGTAACGATCCATGTCTCTTACTCTTATGCGGAGACTTTTCCGAGCACCAAAGTGCACAGCTCCTTTTTGGTGAGCTTGCTCACCGTCTTGTTTTGTAGTAACTCCGGGCGATGTGCGCGGATCGCGTTCAGCAGATCGTTCTTGCTCATGTAGTACGGCTTCGAGGAGGCGGAGGACACGCACTCCTGGTAGGTGTTGAACAAGAAGCGACGCGCGTTCTCAGGCCCGTTGCGAGACGCCTCGCGCAGTTTGTCGACCGTTTTGTCGCGCGTCGGGGTCGATACGGGCGTCGAATCTCGAGCATCCGACGGACGTTCGCTGACGAACATGGAGGGTGCCGACGATCGTACGTTGGCGATGCGAGCGTCGAGGGATGCGAGGGCGTCTATCGTTTCGCGGACTCGACGTTCCAAGTCCACGTTGTCGCCTCGGGTGCGAAGGTACGTGCCTCGAACCGCGAGATACGACCGATGTACGTCGCGGCGTTCCTTCAGAAGACTGCGTAGAAGCGACGCGCGGACACGATGTTTTCCCTTAGGAACACGGAGGGTGTGATCCTTCACCACCACCACGAAATGGGTGGGGGTGTCTTCGACGGCGCCCAACTTAGGTCGGTCTTCGACTTGCTTGCGCAAAAGGAGATATCTTTCAAAATCCATGGAAGAGGGATTCCTTTACTCAAGAGCGCTTTATTTAACTGAATATAAGATCCATGAGACTGAAGAAGTAGAAGAGTACGATCGCAGACACGATACTCACGAAACCGAGCGAGTACATGGTTTGATGCTCTTCCAGCCCGAACTCTTTGGGCGTCCCGTCTACGGAGAACATCACGCGAGGACGAGCGATGACGAGCAGCAGCATCACTACGATCAAGCACAAGGCGCTGTAGAAAATACGACTCTTCATCATCCGAGCGGGAGTTTTATGTTATATGTCTTTTTTAGTCCGCCGTCTCCTCCGCGTTCTCTCCGGCGTCTTCTCGCCAGTCGTCGGCACCGCCTCCTCCTCCTTCCTCCTCGTTCTGTTCTAGCTCCAATCCGACGGAGTCCTTCAACATTTTGATCAAGTTACGCTGCTCCGCGTCCATGTTCTGATAGGATTTCAGCATCCGTTGCTTGTCTCTCTCACGAAGGAGCTCCACGCGTTTGTTGATGGCGTCGATCTCGACGAGCTCCTGTTGCCCCTCCGTCACGATGCGATCGAACCCTTTGCGAACGATGCGGACCAAATCGTCGTAGATCGCTTTGCGATCCGGATCGATCGGAGGGCGAAAGCCTTGGAAGAGCGCTCGAAACAGTCCATGCACGGTGCGTACGCACGCGACGGCATTGTAGAGATGGGATCGGAGAGGATCCGAGCGCACGAGATGATCGCGCACCATCTTCGCGTCGAGGGCGGTGTCACTCTCGTAAAGCAGAAAGGCCAACTCCTTATTCACGCTGAAGGTCACTTTGCGCGGGGGGACATCTCGCAACACGAGCTCCAAAAAGGGGCGCAGGTCGAACACGTCCTCCATGTCGTCCACCATCTTGGTCAACTCTTCGTCGAGCGCATCCGGATCGTCCGCCTCCACCTCCGGCGGTTTCGAGTCCGTGATCGGTGCCAAACGTATTTTTGACAGTTCCTCCAAGCGCGACACACTGCGTTTCTTCGAAGGACGCACCGCGCTCGCCGTGGCTTCGTAACAAAAGCGACGCCTTCGGTTCGACGTGGTTCGACTAGGGTACATCACGAAGGACGGATCGACCGCGGCGCGTATCGCGCTCGTTTCCACCTGTTTCAACAACGGAGCGTTCGCGTACGGTTTGTAGGGAGCCGGAGAACGTTGGGATTTGATCGCGGCTTGATTTTGCGTCGCGCGTCGCGACAGCACCTCCTTTATGCTGGGATTCTCGTTCGCGTAGAATCCGACCGCGAACGTGAGGGTCGCTTCGGTGTTCGCGACGGTTTTGAAGAAGGGGTTCGTAGCTCCGTATGCGGACGAGAGCACGCTCGCGAAGTACGGCACCACTCCCCGCGGCACCTTGGGTGTCAACGGAGGCCCATCCAACATGAAACGGTGCGCGTGCTCCGGGACCAAGCGATCCAACATTTGTCGCCGAAAGAGGACGAGTACGGTGAGTATCGCGGACTCTCCGCATATCGTCGCGAACTCCTCCATTTGCGTTTCCTCCGAGTTTCCGAGAGGACGGGTGGTTCCGCGCTTGCGTTCGAGCATCTTCTTAAGGATGCGAGAGAGCAGCACCGTCTGATGCTGCACCCGAGCCGCCTCCTGCTTCGTGACCGGGACGTGCAAGATCCTCGCGGCTTGGCCGTGCGTGCCACGGTTCGTACGGATCTCGTCGGCGAAGGGCAGCGCGTCGGACTCGTCGAAGATCACTTGGCTGCTGTCCTCGATCTCTCCTCGCACACAGAGGGTCTCGTCGTGTTCGACCGTCAACGCGCGAGGGGATACTTTGGGGACGCCGCGCGCGAAATGCTCGTACGCGATCGCCGTCTCCGCGTGCTCCACGGAGATGGCCTCGCTGTTCTGCTGCGCGAACTGCAACGCGAGCGCGTCGTTCCGCAGTTTGGCGTTCGCTTGTTGATCCAAGAACGGACGGAGCTCCTCACGATAGGCGCGCATCTCCTCGAAGGAGTCGAACTGTAGTCGAAGCGGAGGAGGGGCGATCGGGTCGCTCGCGTCGGAAGGAGCGCGGATGTTCGCTGTCTCCTTCGAGTCGGAGGCGATAAATTCCACCAAGCGCGAGAAGAAACGCTTGTCTCGCGTCACTTCGTGCATTCGCTCCAACACGGTGGCGTCTTCGCGCACGTCTTTCAGTAGCTTTCGAGTCAAGAATTTGGGAACGGGTTCGGTGAATTTGGTGGGGATTTGTTTGATGGTCTGCTTCTTGGATTGTGTTTTTTGGAAGTCGAGCTCCGTGATCTCCAACTTCCCCACATCTTGCGCGGTCAAGTCACTAAACTCGAGACCGAAGACCCTTTCCACCGCGGTCAGCACGGACTCGTGGTGGAAAGGGGTGTCCTCGAAAGCCTTCAAGCGATAGAGATGCAAGAACTGCTCCACGGTCATCCCGATACGGGCGTGCAGATCTTCGGGTGTGAGCGCTAGCGAACGGAATACGATGTTGTGTCGCGCGAGATCGTGTTTGTTGTAGCGGTACGCGTCGGATCCGTAGGTGTCCGGATACAGGAAAAAGTAGTTGTCCTCGAATCGTTCGACATTGTAGAACCGATCCACGTCGTCCTCCCCGCGAACTCGAAGGATCGAATCCGAGATCAACTCCACGATGGTCCCGCGAAGAGTGAGGCGATCCTCGCGGTTGAAGAAGCGCATCTCGCATTTCGTCGGAAGATACGCGACCACCTCCGATAGTACCGAGTCGTAACTGTCCATGTCGAACACGACCAACGAATCGGATTTCGACACGGCGTGGGCCAACCCGGACGTTCGTACGCTATCGTCGCATAGAAATCGAGCGGACACCATCGGGGAAACCGGAGGTGCACGATACGGAGCGGGGATGGTTTCGTACATGCAGTCCATGACGCGCTGATGAGTTGGCATTGGTTTGATCACTCCTCTGTATATGTCGCGCACATACGGTCTCATACGCTCGCACATTCGTGATTTGTTTTTGACGAAGGGGACGTCGTAAATCAAGGCGTGCTTTCTAAGTTCCGCAAGGGTGAGTTTCTCCAAGAATTCGAGTTTGAGATCGCTGTTCTCCTCGCGGTCGTAGAACATGGGAAAGTCCATGTAGAACGGTCTCTCGAACTCCTGACCGAAGGTGTCCAACACCGCGTTTACTGCGTTGGGACAATGTGCGTCCAACGGTGTGCCTTGAGCGAGTTCGTCCTGCTGGCTGTATGGTGCCTCTACGAACGTTTTGCCGGGTTGCGCTTCTTTGAAATCCGCCCTTCGATTGCGGTAGTCTCTACCCGAGTCGCGCACGATAGGGATCTCTTTCGTGTAGGTGTCGACCCGAACGATCGGACGCCATCGTGTCGGAAACACAGGGGGCTTCTTGGAGGAAGTATCGAACAGTCGTGCGTAGGAGGCCACGTCCGGATGGTTGGGGACCAACTGTTGTAGATCCGTTTGAAGGTGCGTTTGATCCATATTCGCGATCGAGATAGGTGCTTCGCGATCGATCTCCAAATCGCCCTCGAACTCCTCGAAGATCAAATCGTCCACATGACGCACTTCGACGACCGGCTCGTTGCGGTTCTCGGTCTCGACCACCGTATCGGTCGCGTTCGTGTCGGCTTCGTCGGTTGTCGGAGAGTCCTCCAATGGCAGGGTGGTTGTGGTGAGGATCAGATTGGATACGCGATGTCCCACCTCGAACACGTACACCGGCGGTTCTCCGGGCTCGTATATCGGAGCGGAGACCTCGGAGGCGTCCACATCGATTAGGACCATCGGCGGCACGGGTTCCTCCAGCAACGACCGGTCCACGATCGCGCCCTCTCGAAACGTCAAAATCAAGGAGCGCTTCTTCACGACGCGCGCGAGCAGAAAGGTGAACATGGGTTTGGAAACGGGGGCCTCTTCGTCGCGAAGATTGTCCATCGCGTCGGGAAACTTTTTGAGGAACTCTTGCACCTCTCGATTGACGCGCTTCGCCTTCATCGCACGCTCCAACATGGCGACCATCACCTCACGGTACTTGCGCATGATGGTGCGGCGACGTCTCGAAGACGCCGAACGAAAGTTCGCCTCGTTAATAGCAAAAAGAAATGCGGCTAACCACGTGTCATTCTCCTCATCGTTTCGAGGACACACCATCAAATTTGATATGGAGTACGCCGTGTCGTACGGGCGTGGGTCTCCGCTCATTTTTTATATTTAGCGTAGGTTTTAATCCAATCCTTCGCGACATGCGAGCGTATATGGTCTGCGACGTATCGCGCGGCAGCGCGAACGAATCTCTGAGCGGAGTCGAGGGAGTCGATCCGTTTGCCCACGAACTTGATCATGACGACGTTGTCCGAAGGGTGAGGCACGGTGTATCCGATGTAGGACAGTCGGACGTCGAGCAGTTCCGGTGGAATCTCGTTCGAATTGTCGTCGCGCATCAGATGGCTGATCAGCACGGATTGGACGATGTTCCCCTCGGTGTGCCCGGCGTTCTCGATGGTTACGCTGTACATCTTGTCCGCCTCCAACTGATAGCGTCCGACGTCGTCCCCCGCGATGCGCTCGATCTTGTCCGCCAAAATCGTGAAAGCTCGGGTGAAAATCTCGCTCGCGGACACCGCGCACTCCGAGTGCACCACGAAGTCGAAGGAGCACGGCTCTTTGTACTTGTTCACGTGAAACTTGCGCTGCACGTCGAGATGATCGAACTTTCGTAGGAGCGCCTCCTTCTCGTCCTCCTCCAGTTCGTTGTTCTGCATCTCCAGACTTCGGCGCGCTTTTTGGGCCGCCTCCGGATCGATCGTGTTTCCGAAGCAGCAGGTGCTGACCATTCCGAAAGAGGCGTTCGTGGAGGCGGGGTGCACCTCCGCACGCATCTCCGCATAGAATCGGCTGTTCTTCGCGGAGTTCAGCTTCGTGATCAAGATGTGGTCTCCCGTGATCGGACACGCCGGGAACAGTCGCTTCGCGATCGCGTCGTCGTACTTTTTCGCCTCGTTGTCGTACACACGGATGTGCGCGCTCGTTACGGGCAGATGCGGGGTCGCGTCTTGATTTATCCGATCGATCTCGAAACGGTATCGGTCGGTGTCCCACGTGTCGATCTCCTCCATTGATGCGCACACCGGGATCATGCTGATGCGGTGCATGATGAACTCGTTGTGCAGCGGTGTGTTGTTGGTATGAATGAGCACGGGCGGATGATCTCCGTGGTACGACGCGTCGAAGGGAAAGCCCACGTTTTGGATGTCGGACATGATCACACGGCGAATCCCGTTGACCAACGAAAGGTCGACATTCGTAATGCGCACCTCCAAATGTTGTTGCCCACGAAGAAGAGTGATCTCGAACATGGCTCTGCGGATAGGCGTAGATATCTAAAACATAGCTATTTATTTAAAATCAATTTTTATCCGATGTCGCGTCAAGACGTCATCTTTGTCAGTCGAGATTGCGAATGGTGCAAGCAGGCCATCGCGCTCGTTTCTCCCAAAGACGCGAATCGTTACCTAATGGTCGACGTGGCGAACGCGCCCAATCTCCCGAAGTGCGTCGATCGTGTCCCGACGCTCCTCTCCCACGAGAAGAAACTGTATCAAGACGACGCGCTCTTCGACTATCTGCGTGCTCGAAACGAGGTGAATCCGTTCATGATCAAGGAGATGTCCGGGCTCTCGGACTGCTATTCCTATCTTGGCGACGACACCAACACCAACGGGATGTCGCACGCGTACAACTTTTTGTCGGAAGGCGACAGTACGATTCCTACGCCTACGGACGAAGACAAAGAGCGCATTGTCAACTACGATCAGTTCATTGCGCAACGAGATAATGATTTAAGCAGTATTCTACAATCTTCTAGTAACACCGCGCATGGAGGACAAAAATGCATTAGTGGAGACGTTCAACGTCAAGTTGACTGAGTTCGCTCGAGATTTGCTCGCGCTTTACCCCAAGGACGCCGATGTGGCCACCTTCAAAACGTCCGTGAGTATGGCGTTGGTGGTGGATCCGCGTAAGGCGGAGCGCATGTTCCACAAGTTCGTCACGATTCCGTATGGAGACGCGTTGCTGGCGCGCGACGAAAGCGTGTTCGTGAACCCCGGACTGCTGGAGGCGAAGATACAAACCATGGCGGACGTCGACACGAGCGTGGATTTTACGGAGACGCTGCTGGCGAAACTACGCAGCTACTGGGCGGACATGTCCGAGAACGATCACCTGGCCGTGTGGAACTACTTCAAAATCTTGGTCCTTCTTTCTCGCAAACTTCGAAGCGATTAAGAATATCTATCTAAAGCTTGAGTGCGCGACATGGAAGTAACCTTCATATGGGATTCGAAAGCCAACAAACGGTCGTGTTCAATCGTATACTGCTCAATTTTTTGAAAGAGATCCGCCATCGTGACGACAGCGTACGCCAATCGCTCAAGGAGCACTACAAGGTCTTCGACAAGAGCTCCAACGAGTACATCGATTTCCTACGATCTCAGATCACCGAGGATGTGTGGTCCGCGCTGCAGACGAAGGAGGACATCTTCGACGCGGAGAGTGTCCTCGAACTGCAGATCTTTCGCACCGTGACGGTGCGGGACATCGTGCACAAGATCGTTCGCGAGAACGACGCCGACCGTCGTACCGTGAAGTTTTACTTGTATCTGCTGATCACGATCCTGTACTTCGATCGCGCGGAGCTCGCGTTGACGGACAACGATCGCGCGTTGCTACTCTCCAAAACGCTCCGTCTGCTCAACGGGGAGGAGGCCGAACTGGACGAGGTGTTGGACGACACACTCGCGAACATTTTGGAGCGTGTACGAGCTCTTCGCGACTCCTCGACGTCGTCCGCTCCATCGTCCCAAGGCGAGTTGCCTTTCGACATGAGCTTTTTGGAGAACACGAAGATCGGAGCGTTGGCGCGCGAGATCTCTCAGAACGTGGACGTGTCCAAGCTGAACCCCGAGGATTTGATGCGTCCGGAGACGTTGCTCACCGGTGGAGGGGACGGCGTACTCGGAGATCTGATTCAGTCGGTAGGGGACACCATCCAAAGTAAGCTCGACAAGGGCGAGATCGATCAGGAGCAACTCATGCAGGAGGCGATGAGCATGCTCGGGTCCTTGGACAAATCCGGTCACGGCGGGATGATGGCGGGGATCTTCGACATGATGAAGGACGGCATGCCTCCAATGCCGCCGAATGACACCTCCACGCGCGATCGGTTGCGCAAGAAGCTGGCCAACAAAAAAAAACCTTCTCTGTAGAAGTAAAGCGTCGATGCGTGAGCGCATTTGGTACGAAGATCCTGCAGGTTTTTTCCACACCACTCGTTTGTTCGACGTGATTCCCTCCCCGGACGTGGGATACGAATCTCGACTGAATCGTGTCGTACGATTGGTGATGTACGTGAGCATCGTGTGTTTTTTCGTCACCGCGAGTATGCGGTGCACGTACCCGTTGGTGCTCGTCGCGATCGGATCCTACGCGTTGCTGTCCGCGCACCGGTCGTCGTCGGAGGAGGACTACCACGAGTCCTCGCATCCTTCCGAGGAGGAGCCGAGCGAGTGCACTCGCCCGACGCGCGACAACCCCTTCATGAACGTCACGATGGACGAGTACATCGGCAATCCGAAACGTGCGAAAGCGTGCGCGGTAGCGCGCATCCATCCGGAGATGGACGCTCGATATCGCGAGAACAAGCCCGTCGACGTCGCTCGTAACGAAAGTCTGTATCAAGGCGTGTCGGACGTGTTGTCGCGCGACGCGTCGCTGCGTCAGTACTACACCATGCCGAACACGACGATCCCGAATGCGCAGGGAGAGTTCGCGAATTGGTTGTACGGGATCGAAGGGAAGACCTGCAAAGAGGGCGAGGGGATTCGTTGCCCCTTCACACCTAGGAATTCTTAAAAAAAAACAGCACGTAAGATAAATACCAACCACCTCCATGACGCGTCAATTCGATCACACCGATCGTATAGAGGCGGATCCGTGCGCGCAAGACGCGCGTCAGCGTGAGAATTTCGACGTGTTTTCGTATCACCTGTTCAACAGCTACCGCACCAATCTCGCGGAGCCGAAAGCCTGCGAGAAGGCGGCCGGCGAGCTGGAGGAGTTCTACACCGACAATTTCATGCGGATTCGTAACGGATACGGGGTGGCGTCCGCGTGCGTCATCGACGAGGACAGCCGCATGCGCAACATCCCGATGACGCACGATCGCGGTCGCCACCAACTGATTCAGCGCACCTTCCAGGCCGTGCCGGACCTCTCTCACGGAGAGGCTCGCCCGGAGACGGAGAGCACTCTTCAGCAGGGCGAGAACACCTACCAGTCCAACGAGTGCGAGCGAAATCACGTCCAAAGCCAGTTTCTCCCGATGATCCCCTGCTTGCGAAACACCGTGCAAGATCCGCGCCACATCATCCCTTCGTGGACGCGCGGTGGGGAGAGCACGCGCGACACACTGAAACAGAAGGAGTTCATGGAGAAGAACGGTTACGCCTTCGACCAAGGAGTGTGGTCCAAACGTCAATGCGGTGCGCCGATGCTCTAAATAAAACGTTTTTTTTCTATTTTTTATCTATCGATTAAGCAAATAACCACTTAAAATGAACCGCTTGGTATACGACGAGTGCTCCTATCGTCAAGCCCTCGCGCAAAGCATCGCGCCCATCAACTACACGCTGGATCCGTTGAAGTACGAACACACCGGCAAATGTCGCCCGGACATCAACATTGTGGGGGGTACGCACGTGTCTCACATCAACGGAAACCTCGTGGACCTGGAGAACAGCCTCCGCGGGCAGACGGTCCCCGTGACGCATTGCTCGCAGTTCAAACACGGCGGCGCTCAAGCCGGGAAGGAGTACATCAAACCGGTGGAGCACCCCGTGCTGGACACTCGCATGCGCCATCTGTCGCAGTGCAGCGGCAAAAAATAAAAATTATGTTGATATTAAAGTAATCACGTATGAGTTTCTCCGCTCTTTCTTACGATCCTTGCGCGTACGACAAATCGTTGCAAGAGTCGCTCGCGGTGGGAAAATACATGCTGGACACCACGCTGCGTCCGTCCGACACGTTCGTGAGCTCTCCGCACGTTCGAGCGCAAAGCACCGGGGTGGCACGATGCAAGACGCGTCCGTTGGTCGACGTCGACTCCGAGTTGATGGGTCTGAATCGAGCCGCGAGCAAGTGCCCCGACGCCCAATTCTCGCAGGACTACTGTCAAGTGGATACCCTACCCTCCGAGGCCGAGATCGACCTTCTGTCCGCGGAGGACACGCTGCTTAGCAATCCCCCGTGCACCCTTCGAGGCACCGGTTGGAATCGTTGGGAGTGGTTGTGCACCGATCCGCAAAAACGGGCCTTGATGCCTTTCGAAACGAACGTCCAAAACAAGCTGATCGTGCGCGACAACCATCGCCCGTGCGTCTCCACGCCGGAAGATCAGCACAACGTCGTCCCGAACGGAGCAGACCCCACTTGCTACACCGACATCGAGCGCGCGTGGAAGCCGATCGACGACAAGGACACTCCGCCGATGTTGCATTGGCGTCCGTGTTGCGAGATCAAACAGTTGTAGATCGCGATTAAATTATAATCCAATATAAAGCGAAACGAGCTCACCTTTTCAACCATGTCTTCGTTGCCTTTGTCGTTAACCTTTATTGTCGACGACAAAGGCCGTTATTTTTCCGTTCAGCCCGGAACCCAACCGCACCATATGGTTGCTACCGTCGACACGACGCGCATGCGAAACATCATGCAGTTAATGACAACGGTTCGAAAAAACCGCGGGGTACGATTCAATCACGTGTGCGATCACATCAAGCACACCGACGTTCGACACACGTTCGACCTGAGGACGGCGCCCATACCATCGGATGATATCAACTTCGACAAGATTCACATGAGCGTCTTGGATCTGGAAGACAACGCGTCGTCGCAATATATCGTACGCACGCTGCTTTTTTCCGGGATGAAGTTGTTGATCGTGCAGGATCATACGTACGATTCGCACAACGGCGTGCTGTCGCTGCAAGGGGTAGTGTTGACGGGCAACGACGTGCGCGACCCGAACGATCACACCACGAACGGCTTCGGGTACTTGGAGGACATGTTCGAACGCTCTTGATGCGTAATTGATTTAAACATGTGGACAGTCTATCAGATGAAAAAAAAACGACGAAAAATATTAGCGAGGGGTCATTAGGCGTAGAGACCACTTCCTCCGATCGATTCGAGTGTCAACATGACTGGATTTTACAAAGGCGGCGTGTTTCAGATTCTCCTGCAAACACGCATCCCTCTCACCTCCAAGGAAGTTTGGACCATTTTCCAAAGAGAGTATCGTAACGAGCTGCGACAGTATCCGGGTAAGACCAAACACGCTTCGGTGGAGTCCGCGTTGTGTCAGCTTGCCGTGAAAGATCACATGATCAAACGATACATGGACAACGACACGAACAAATGTTTGTATCGATACTACATCGATGACGACGAAACGTTGTCGATATCCACGCAACGAATGGAGGACGCCGCGCACATTTTGACGGCGTTATCTTCCGGAAGATAAAATATGCTGCTAAAATAATATAGGCTTCGGGATGGCGGCGTACAGTCGTCTCGCGGACGCTCCGATGGAAGAGTTTACACACAACAACATGGTGCCTTTTTTTGGTGCAAAATTGTCACAAAACGTCGATTTGGACCGGGGAAACGATGTGGTGCTACGCAACCACACCGGTGTGACTCGCGACCAACCCGATAAGATCGAGACGGGAAACTTTGGAGACATGAGCCCCCACATCGGTGTTTCTCAGCAGCATTTCTACACGCGCTCTTTGGATCGTATGGAGAACTCGCGTCTGCGCACGAACGAGTTGCCTCAAGAGCAGCTTCGAGTGGGTCCCGGCACGCGCGACACGAATCCTGTGGCGGGAGCCGGGGGATTTCATCAGGACAACTTTCGCGATTTGAAAATGTATCCGTCCGTAAACGAGTTACGCGCGAAGACGCGCCCCAAAAACACCTACCAGGGTCGCGTGCTCTCCGGAAAGGGTCCCGCTCGTAGAGGTGCGGCTGCGTCGGTTGCAAAGAATCGGCCCGACACGTTCGTGGAGATGAGCGAGTCCGACATGATCCCCACGAGCGGCGTCAGCCAAAACACCGCGCGATCCTGTCCGACCGTACGCCCCACCAACCGACGGTTCGTGCGATCGCACACCGGGCCCGCGCATCTGTACGTCGCCGAGGGAGCCAAACGCCCCGACGTGCGCGCAAGCGCACGTACACAACACGGAGGGTTCGACGTTCGCTCCCAAAGAGGAGCGAATCGTAAAACCCACGGAGACTACGGTCGCGCGGGGATGATGGTGTACGACACACAACGCAACAACGAAACGCACACCGGAGTGTCGAGCATGCTGTCCACGATAGTCAAGGCGATGGCGGCCCCGATTATGGACGCGATCCGTCCCACTACGCGCGAGTACCTCGTGCAGAACGCACGCGAATACGGTCCGGTTCAGGCGATCGTCGCTCACAAACCCACCGTGCACAATCCGAACGACGTGGCGCGCACCACCGTGAAAGAAACCACTATTCACGACGCCCGAACGGGGAACATGCGCAGCTACGAGAAGACCACGGTGTACGATCCGAACGACGTCGCGAGGACGACGATCAAAGAGACCAACATACACGACACGAGGACCGGTCCTGTGCGTCCTCTCCCCGGAGGATACGCTACCGCGGAGGACGAGGCGCGGGTGACCGTACGCGAAACCGGAGACGAACCTGATCGCTCCATGAACATGCGCGGAGGCGCCTTCAAGTCCACCGTGTACGATCCCAGCGATATCGCCAAAACCACCGTGCGCGAAACCACTACCGGCGAGGTTCCGTTGGGGGCGGTGGGCGCCGCCCAAGACGGGGACGGATACCGCACCACCAACATGTACGCCAATCCGACGAACAAACAAATCACCTCGGACAACTTCTACGCCGGACAACCCGAACGAGAGAACGCCGACGGCTACCGCACTACCAACCCTCAAGCCCCGATTACTTCCAAGCAAATCACCTCCGACAACGAACACTTCGGAATGGCCGGACACGGAGAGGTGGAAGCGGCCACGTCATACGAGGCGATCTATAACGCCATCATCAACGCCGATCGCGAGGGCACGTTGGTCCGATCCGTTCCGACCGCTAGCGGAACCAAAGTGACACAAGGTTCCGAATCCGTGCATCTTACGTCGGAACGCGGTCCTTCCGTACAAACGGACGGGGCCCGAGTGGACCGCATCTATCAATCGTCCGCGACCACCTTAGACGCTTGTTCTACACGAGAGCCGATCTCCAACGCCCGCGATCAACGCCTGGATCCATCCTTGCTGACCCCCTTTCGAGACAATCCCTACACGCACTCGCTTTCGTCCGTTGCGTAAATTAGCTTAGTAGATTCTTGTTCGAACATATAAACCATGAGCGGGAACGAATACGCGGACGAGCTCTGCTGCCGGTGCGTGCCTTTGTTTATGCAGGGGTTTGTCTCGATATACGACGAGGTGTACCGTACCTGCAAGAACAAGAAGATGCTGCTTCGCGATTTTCAGACCGCGTTGGAGAACATTCCACAATGGAACGACATGATTTTGGAGAACGAGTTCAAACGTTTCGAGCGTGTTAGCGATTGTGATTGGTTGGAAAAGCTCATCCACACGGCGATCGTGACCACCGCCGCCAAACTGTCTCAAGGCGCCATACGTTCGGAGTTACTCCCTAAGGGCCACAGTTTCGTGCACAAATGCTACGTTCACGCGGCTCGTGAGTTTTGGCGAAAACCAATGATGTTCTATGCGGGTCATCGCGGGAAGGAACGCCATCGTTACATGCAAGAAGCGCGAGATGTGATGAAGCGTTCCATTATGGCTACGATTCGCGAGCACATACCGTACAAAGACATCGCGTGCGAAATCCTCGAACGTGGGAAATACGTGGCCAAACCGCACTCTACGGAGAATATCGAGCGACTGGCGAGCACGCTCAAACGACAGCTTCACATGGACACGATCGATCAAGATGCGACGGAACATGTCTCCGCGAATCACGAGGATAGCCACGAAGTGACCTCGAACGCTTCCAACGAGAAGGTGGAAGCCCCTCCGACCGACGAGCCAAGCCACACCCACCACGACGAGGAGGAGGAGCCGGAGGCTGAAGCTTCCCCTCCGACCGACGAACCAAGCCACGCCCACCACGACGAGGAGGAGGAGCCGGAGGCTGAAGCTTCCCCTCCGACCGACGAGCCAAGCCACACCCACCACGACGAGGAGGAGGAGCCGGAGGCTGAAGCTTCCCCTCCGACCGACGAGCC
>Ga0181565_10000934_pt1 | contig 22117 bp, 22 predicted proteins | sample 101ome_16_FD_129661 | JGI IMG/M metagenome (GOLD analysis project Ga0181565, IMG submission 129661) | Coastal salt marsh microbial communities from the Groves Creek Marsh, Skidaway Island, Georgia - 101401AT metaG (megahit assembly) | ecosystem: Environmental > Aquatic > Marine > Intertidal... | reverse complement strand
GAGGTTGAGCTGGAAGGTGTGAGCGACACTGAGCTTGAAGCCGTAACGCAACGCGTTGATCAAATTCAGGAGAATATTCGTCAGGTGATGGCGCCTCGATCTGGCTCGTTGGATGACGATTTTGATGACATGCTTGACGACGAGGTCGAAACCATCCGTGAGGCTGCAGCTGAACCCTCAGAATCGGCGGGTCCAGCTGAAACACCCAAACCCGCGGAAGTAAACACCTCGATGGAAAACGAGGAAGGGGCGTCAGATAACGTGGCATCCCAGTCCGCGGACTCGTCGGTCCCGGTCTCTGATGAACCAGAAGATGCACTGCCCCCCCGTTAGCAGATTATCGGCTACCGTGTGATCCCCCTCTTGCAGAGAAGCTATGAGCGAAAAATTACAGAAGGTGTTGGCGAGTCAAGGGCTCGGTGGTCGTCGAACCATGGAACAGTGGATCGAATCGGGGCGAGTGACGATTAATGGTCGGCGTGCGGAGCTAGGCGATCGGGTCGAAGAGGATGATCGCGTCACTGTGGATGGCAAGCCGCTTAGGCGGATCATCGAGCCACCGAGGCATCTGATTTATAACAAACCTGCAGGCCAGATTTGTTCTCGAGATGATCCCGAAGGCCGACCCAATGTGTTCAGTGCGCTACCAAAGTTGCGTCGCGGGCGTTGGATCGCGGTGGGTCGCCTGGACTTTAATACGGCGGGTTTATTGCTGTTCACAACGGATGGTGAACTTGCCAGTCGGTTGATGCATCCGAGTGCAAATATCGATCGCGAATACGCTGTTCGTATCTTGGGCGAAGTTCAAGAGTCTCAGTTGGAGGCCATGCGCCAAGGTGTGATGCTTGAAGATGGACTTGCGCGCTTTACTGATGTTCGCAAAGGGCGCGATGAATCGGGGGCGAATCAGTGGTACTACGTGGTGCTACAGGAAGGTCGGAATCGTGAGGTGCGGCGGCTTTTTGAGTCACAAGGTTTGGTGGTGAGCCGATTGAAGCGCGTTCGGTTCGGTTCATTCTTTATTCCTTCAGGCGTCAAATCGCGCCGGACGCTGGCGATCACCGGTAAGGACGAAGTCGAGTTGTATCGGATGGCGGGACTTGAACCGCCTCAGTTAGAAAAGCGTGGAAAAGGCAGCGGACAGTTTTCACCCAAGGCGGAGCGGCAAAAGGGGGCAAACGATCAAAATTCCGCCAGACCGGCGCAGCCTAGACGAACCTACGCGCGCCCTCCATCAACAGAAGAGACATCACCCCCATCCTTAAGAGCGAGGCGCTCAGCTGAAAAACGATCTGCGCCAGGACGAGCGTCCAGGCAAGGAGGGTCGGCTAAACCAGGCCCAGCGCGTCGGTCACAAGCTAAGCCCTCGAAGCCCGGCTCAAGGAAGCCTCGTTAATTGCTCCGGTTTCCCTAATGCCTTCGAACGCGCTGACGCGATGAGCGGCAATTTCCTAGATGGGCATTAGCAGAGCGCAGTCACCGACCCATCGGCATGAATACGCTGCGCGCCCTGCCTGCCAAGTTCTGGATTAAGACGACGCAGATACCGCTGCGCCACCTGTTCAGGTTCTGGCGAGTCGAGAGGATTCTCTGCGGGGTAAGCGAGTTGGCGCATGCGAGTTCTTGTTGCACCTGGATTGATAATCGTGACGTCGATTTGGGAGGTCTTCTCAAATTCCTCTGCAAGGAGCTTGGCAAATCCCTCTAACGCGTATTTTGAGACTGAGTAAGCCCCCCAATAAGCGCGAGGCGTTTCTCCGACACTTGAGCTCGTAAAGACGAGGTGGCTATGGTGGCTTGCCTTGAGGAGAGGCAATAAGGCGCGCGTCAGTAGGGTTGCCGCCTCGAAGTTGACTCGCATCACCCGTTGCCAGGTTGCCTCGAGATAGTGCTCAAAAGGCACACGCTCTCCCAGTTCCGCTGCGTTGTGCACCAGGGCGTAGAGCGAACCGAATTGCTGTTCGACGGCGAGTGCAATCTGCGCGTAGTCAGCGGCCGAGGCACCTTCGAGATCCAAGGGCAAGATTGAGGGTTCCGGCGCCCCGGCGGCGACAACGTCATCGAAGATGCTTTCAAGAGCGGGGACATGACGGCCCAGCAGAAGCAGGCGAGCGTTGGCGTTAGCGAGCGCGAGAGCTGTGGCGCGGCCAATGCCAGAGCCCGCGCCCGTGACTAGGATCAATCGCTGATCGAAATCCATGGACTGACTCAATGGGACTCTAATCCGCGGATGGCATGCATGAGATAGTTCACATCAGTATCGGCTTCAAGTTTGTACTGGTCCCTGAGTGGGTTGTAGGTCATACCGCAAATGTCTTTGAGTAAGAAATCCTGTTGGCGCATAACCTGCGCCAGCTCGGAAGGCTTGATGAACTTTTTAAAGTCGTGGGTGCCTCTGGGCAGGAGTCGCAAGACATATTCAGCGCCTATGATCGCGAAGAGGTATGACTTAGGGTTGCGATTAATGGTTGACACGAACAAGTGACCGCCTGGCTTGAGAAGGCGATGGCAGGCTTCAATCACAGACGCGGGGTCCGGAACGTGTTCGAGCATCTCGAGACAAGTGACGACGTCAAACGACCCCGGATGGTGATCAGCGAAAGATTCTGCCGTGGACTGCTGGTAGTGAACGGTCAAGTTCGACTCGTGAAGGTGAAGTTTCGCCACCTGTAAGGGCATGACGCCCATGTCGATACCAGTGACGTTCGCGCCTGCGCCCGCCATAGCCTCGGTGAGCAGCCCGCCTCCGCAGCCGACATCGAGAACAGTGAGGCCTTTTAGGTCAACGCGGGCCTGGATGTAACCCATTCTGAGCGGGTTGATAGCATGAAGCGGTTTGAATTCACTCTTGGGGTCCCACCATTTCTGGGCCATCTCTTCAAACTTTTTGATCTCCTCGGGGTCAAGGTTCTCATCAAGCGTCATATCAATGCTCCGATCCTTGCTTGCCACTGGCTGACTTGCGTTCTTAACTCACCAACATCAAATCGATTAAAGTCGCCGTTGTGGTATAGCAGTTCTCCTTCGACAAAGGTGTGGGTGACATTATGCCCAGTCACGGCATACACGAGTTGGGAGACGGGATGATATACGGGCTGGGTCTGAATGTCGCTCAAGCGAACGGATATCACATCCGCTTGCTTCCCAATCTCAAGACTGCCGATTAGGTGATCCAGTCCGAGAAACTGCGCGCCACCCAGGGTGGCCATATAGAGTGCTTGCTCAGCGCTCAATGCTTCCGGGACGCCAGTCGCGACCTTGGCGAGTAGTGCCGCCGTACGCATTTCCTGAAAGAGGTCGAGATCATTGTTACTGGCCGCGCCATCGGTGCCGAGCGCGACATCGATACCCTCGCGAAGGAGCTGATCGATGGGGCAGATACCACTGGCTAGTTTCATGTTCGATTCTGGGCAATGTACGACCGCGGTTTCGGTCAATTTAAGCCACGAAATTTCCTCTTCAAGGAGCTGTGTCATGTGCACGGTTTGCAATTGCGTGTCGAACATCTCAAGCCGGCGCATGCGGTCAATGGGGCGACATTGATAGAGCGCTGCGTGCCGAATCATTTCATCATTGGATTCATGCAGGTGCAGATGAACGGGTAAATCGTTTGCTAGCGCTAACTGCCTGATGCGCTCAAACCCCTGGTCGCTGAGCGAATAGGCCGCATGGGGCGCAAATCCAACCGTGAGCCTAGGTCGCGTTGCCGCCCAATCGAAAAATGACAAGCTTTGAGCGATGTGGTCCTCTTCAGTGCTGGCCCAGGCATTAGGAAATTGAATGACTGGCGTCGTGATCTGGCTTCGAATGCCTGTCATGCCCATGGCTTCGGCGGTGGCTTGTGGAAAAAAATAGCTATCAGCGCAGCAGGTTGTCCCTCGACTGAGTGATTCGGCAGCTGCGAGCCATGCGCCAGCGTGGACAAACGAAGGGGATACCCACTTTGCCTCAACGGGCCAGATGTGATCTTCAAGCCATGCCATCAAGCTATGGTCATCGGCGTACCCTCGAAGTAATGTCATGGCCGCATGGCCATGGCAATTGATGAGTCCAGGCAGGACGACCTCGCCTGTTAGGTCGATAGTCGGAAGGTCTCCATAGCGATCGTTTGCAGCTTGCCGAGGCAAAAGGTCGACAATAACGCCCTCACCAATGACCAGGTCAAAATCAACGTGGACCGTGTTTTCAGGCCGGATTGGGATGACCCAAGAAGGCTGCAAACGGAGTGTATTCGACATACATTTTGGCCTGTCTGGATGTGCTCTGTGCTTCATTATACGAGCATTTATTCACCCCTCGATTGAGGGCCAATGTAACGTCGTGAAGGCGCGTGATTAAAAAAAAGAAAAATTATAAAAAATCAATTAAAACAGATGGATAGATTCAATTTTCGTTGTTCCTTTGGTTGGGAGTTTTGGCGCAGTTGTGGTAGACTTTTGGCCCATTCATGCAGCTTATGAATGGGCGCCTCCTTTGATGCTGTGCGACGAAAAAAAGTCCGCCATCCAGCGTCAATTTATGACCAATTTGAAAGATAAATAATCGATCTTTGAGTGCCCGAGATGCGTGTATTCGGCCAATCCCAGCGAGGCCGGCGAAACGACGGTACGTGATAAACGTCGAGCAAGCCGAGAGAGCTTGGCCCACTGTTGTTAAAGGTGATGCGTTAAAGGTGATGCGTTAAAGGTGATGCGTTAAAGGTGATGTGTTAAGGGTGATTCGTTAAAGGTGATGGCCTAAAGGTCATTCAAGGCGTGCGCCACCGGTCGTCCCTCAGTCGGACTCAGAAGCTCCCTGGTGCCGGTTGGGATGAAGGCCCTGAGTGAAGGCCCTGGGTGAAAGCATGGGTGAAGGCCCTGGGTGAAAAAAGGCTCAAACGACGAGTGCGTTGATACCCAGAAAGTGGTCGCCAGAGGTGCCCCATCAATTGATCAAACGGTTTAACGGCGGAACGAACGAAAACGATGAGTGATTTTGACCAGGACGATATCCGGAACATCAACATAGAAGACGAGATGCGCCAGTCCTACGTGGACTATGCGATGAGTGTCATTGTTGGACGTGCGTTACCGGACGTGAGGGATGGGCTTAAGCCCGTCCATCGTCGAGTGCTGTTCGCAATGAATGAACAGAATAATGCGTTTAATCGTCCCTACATGAAATCAGCCCGTATCGTGGGCGACGTGATTGGTAAATATCATCCTCATGGCGATGCAGCGTCTTATTTCACGATCGTCCGTATGGCCCAAGATTGGCAAATGCGTTACCCCCTCGTCGATGGTCAAGGGAATTTTGGCTCACTCGACGGCGATAGTGCGGCCGCGATGCGTTACACAGAAGTGCGTATGGCAAAAATTGCCCACGAACTGCTGGCTGATCTGGATAAAGAAACCGTTGATTTTGTTGAGAACTACGATGGCACCTTGCAGATGCCCGAGGTGTTGCCCTCGAAGTTGCCTAATCTTTTGGTCAACGGTTCAAGCGGTATTGCCGTTGGGTTTGCCACCAATATTCCGCCACATAATCTGACAGAAGTGGTCGATGCCACCATCGCGCTGATAGACGACCCGCTCATTAGCATCGATGGCTTGATGGAATTCATCAAGGGGCCTGACTTTCCAACGGCGGCGGTCATCAATGGTCGAGCGGGCATTGTTCAGGCTTATCGGACGGGCAGTGGTCGCGTTCAGATGCGAGCACGGTGCGATATTGAATCAGACGAAAAGAGTGGCAAATCACGGATCATCGTCAAAGAGATCCCCTATCAAGTGAATAGGGCCCGATTGATTGAAAAGATCGCCGAGTTGCACAAAGAGAAAAAGGTCGAAGGCATCACGGACTTGCGCGATGAATCGGCAAAGGACACCCGCATTGTCGTTGAACTAAGAAAAGATGTGGTGCCAGAGGTGGTGCTTAACAATCTGTATGCACAAACTCAGCTCCAGAGCGTGTTCGGCATTAACATCGTCGCGCTCGTTGAAAACCAGCCTAAGGTGCTCAACCTTAAGGAAGTGCTTGAGCACTTCGTAAAGCATCGCCGAGAAGTGGTCACGCGCCGCACGGTCTATCTGCTCAGGCGCGCCAGAGCGCGAGGCCATGTGCTCGAAGGGCTTGCGGTGGCTCTCTCGAATATCGACGAAATGATCGAGTTAATTAAAGCGAGTGCTGATGCGCAGGAGGCCCGTGAGAAAATGCTGGCGCGGTCATGGCGTTCAGAAACGGTCGGTCGGATGCTCGAGCGCGCAGGGCCCGATGCAGCGAAGCCCGATGATCTCGATGCGAGATTTGGCCTAAAGGAAAACGGCGAATACTTCCTCTCCGAGCAACAAGCGCAAGCGATTTTGGAGATGCGCCTTAACCGCCTGACCGGGCTCGAGCAAGAAAAGCTGCTCGACGAATATCGAGAAATCATTGATACCATCGCTGAGCTTCTTGAGATCCTGCAGAATCCGGAACGATTGAAGGCAATGATCAAAGAGGAGCTGGTCGAGCTTCGAGAAACCTACGGCGATGAGCGCCGAACTGAAATCGTGGAGTCTCAGGAAGATCTCACGATGGAGGACTTGATTACCCCGCAAGATTTGGTTGTGACGCTCAGCCGAGGCGGTTACGCCAAGACCCAGCCGCTGTCAGATTACCAAGCGCAGCGTCGGGGGGGGCGAGGGCGTTCAGCCAGTGCGGTCAAGGATGAAGATTTTATCGAGCGACTGATGGTGGCTAACACGCATGACACCATTTTGTGTTTTTCGAACTTTGGTAAGGTCTACTGGTTACGAACCTTTCAGATCCCGATTGCCTCTCGTGCTGCTCGAGGGCGTCCGATTGTGAATATCCTGCCGTTGGGAGAGGATGAACGGATCACGGCCATGCTGCCTGTTCATGCATATTCTGAAAATGCGTTCGTTTTCATGGCCACCTCCAACGGAACGGTCAAGAAAACCCCGCTGCTTGATTTTTCTCGGCCACGAAGCAGCGGGCTGATCGCGATTGAGCTCGAAGACGACAACACGCTCGTTGGTGCTGCGGTGACCGATGGTGAATCCGAGGTTATGTTGTTTCAATCGGGGGGGCGCGCCATTCGATTTAAGGAACGAGACGTTCGAGCCATGGGTCGAACGGCCCGAGGCGTGCGAGGGATTAAGCTCCCCGCTGGAACCTCAGTCATCTCGCTAATTATCGCCGACCCGAACGGGGTGATTCTTCTCGCGAGTCAAAATGGGTATGGGAAGCTGACTGAGATTAGCGAGTTCTCCACGATCGGCCGAGGCGGTCAAGGCGTCATTGCGATTAAGGTGTCAGACAGAAATGGCGCCTTGGTTGGTGCCGAGCAAGTCACTGCCGCAGACGAAGTGCTGTTGATTAGCGATCAGGGCACCATGGTGCGAACGCGTGTTCAGGAAGTGTCGCTTCAAGGCAGAAATACCCAGGGCGTGCGACTCATCAATGTAGGCGCAGACGAACATCTGGTAGGGATGGCGCGCATTGAAGATCCCGTAGACCCGGCGGGTGAGGCTGCAGCCGACCATGAAGCGGCGTCTGCAGCAGGATTAGAAGCGTCGTCAGATGGTTTGGATGATGAGGGCGAAGCAGGTACTGAGACGACCTAGTATGAGTGACGATCTCGATACCCTACGCCAAGCCATCGATGCGTTGGATGAGGCCCTTCTGAAACAGCTCAATGAGCGGGCAAAGCTTGCCCAGCAAGTCGCCGAGGCCAAGCAAAGAAGCCAATCAAACTCGGATGAGCCGCTGGCTTTTTATCGGCCTGAGCGTGAGGCGCAGGTCTTGCGTCGGATCGCGCATCTCAACGAAGGCCCGATTCCAGACGAGAAAGTGATGTACCTATTTAGGCAGGTCATGTCTGCCTGCTTGTCACTTGAGCAACCTTTGAAAGTGGGTTACCTCGGTCCAGAGGGCACCTTCACGCATCAGGCGGCGATCAAGCATTTCGGTTATGCCGCAGTCGGTATGCCGCTCGTGACGGTGGATGAAATTTTTCGCGAAGTGGCCGCTGAAGCCTGCCAGTACGGTGTGGTCCCTGTTGAAAATTCAACTGAAGGCTCCGTCAGTCATACGCTCGATACCTTCGTGAATTCGTCTTTAAAAATATGCGGAGAATGTGAACTACAGGTTCATCACAATTTCATGGTCTCGAGCGAGGGGCTGATCGAGAGAATTTACGCGCACGAACAGACGTTCGGCCAGTGTCGAAAGTGGCTAGATTCGCATTATCCAAATGCGGAGAGAATTGTTGCCAGTTCGAACGCGCAAGGAGCGAGGCTTGCAAAAGAGGATGCGAGCGCAGGCGCGATTGCCGCCGAGGTTGCGGCAGAGCTCTACGGCCTCAGAATCACAGCGAAGAAAATAGAAGACTCTCCCGAGAATACGACGCGTTTTTTGGTGATCGGGCAGGAATCGGTGGGTGCCAGTGGTGAAGATAAGACATCCATCATGGTCTCAACCAGGAACCGGCCCGGCGCGCTCTATGAATTACTAGAGCCCTTCCATCGACACGGCATCTCATTAACGGCCTTGGAAAGTAGGCCCTCCAAAACAGCCAAGTGGTCGTATGTGTTCTTTATTGATTTCGAAGGTCACGTGTCCGATCCTGCTGTGGCTGCGGTTCTAGAGGAAGTTCAAAAGGGACCGTTAGAGGTCAAATTGTTGGGGAGCTACCCCAAAGCATTGAGCGTTTCATTATGAGTTTTCAATCTTATGTCAATCCTGGCATCGAGCAGATAGCGCCTTACCAGCCAGGGAAGCCCGTTGAAACGCTGGAACGGGAGCTGGGCATTAAAAATAGCGTCAAGCTCGCGAGCAATGAGAACCCACTCGGACCCTCAACACGCGTGATTGAAGCGTTGCCCGCGCAACTGAGTGAGTTGGCTAGATACCCTGATGGGGGTTGTTTTCTTTTGAAAGAGGCCTTGAGTCACCGATTTCAGGTGGATCCTCGTGCCATTACTGTGGGCAATGGATCAAATGATGTACTTGAGCTTTTAGCTCGTATTTTTCTGAGACCAGGCTTGAATGCTGTGGTCTCAGAGCATGCCTTTGTGGTCTATGGACTGGTGACCCTCGCTCAGGGTGCTGAGGTGAGAGAAATTCCAGCGAACAACTACGGTCAAGATCTAGAAGCTACGCTCGCTCAAATTGATTCGAATACGCGTCTCGTGTTTATCGCCAATCCGAACAATCCCACGGGGACTTGGGTCAGCCGATCAACCCTCGAAACCTTCCTCGATGCGGTGCCGTCTTCAGTCATTGTGGTCCTTGATGAAGCCTACTTTGAATATGTAGACGACCCAGAGTACCCCGATGGCCTAGCGCTGATGCAGCGTTATTCGAATCTGGTGGTGACGCGCACCTTCTCTAAAGCGTATGGGCTTGCAGGGTTGAGATTAGGCTGGTCTGCAACACCGCTTGAAATTGCTGATCTGATGAACCGGTTACGCCAGCCGTTTAACGTGAATGCTTTGGCTATGGCGGCCGGTCTCGTGGCATTGGAGGACCAAGCCCATGTGCAGGCAGGTATCGAGGCGAATCGAATGGGTCTCCGTCAAGTTCGAGCGGGCATTGATGCGATGGGCCTTTCAGCCATTCCTTCTGCGGGTAATTTTTTGACCGTTGAGTTTCGGCAGGACGCTGGGTTGATTTACGAGGCGATGCTGAGGGAAGGGGTTATCTTGCGTCCCGTTGGCGTTTACGGATTGCCTCGACATTTGCGCATCTCCATCGGCACCCACGCGGAGAATGATCGTTGCCTTCAGGCGCTAGATCGAGTGTTGAACGCCTGATATGGCCGATTCGATGCGGGTTGGAATTGTCGGTCTTGGGCTGATTGGTGGTTCCATTGCGGCTGGGCTGAGATCTGCGGGGCAGTACGAGATTCACGCTCATGATCTCGATTCATCGGCTCTGGTTCTCGGAGAATCGATGGGCATCGTTGATCGGATCCATCCAACCCTAGATACCCTGGCCTCAGTCGTTGATGTATTGATTTTGGCTACACCCGTGAGAACGTTGCCGTCGATATTGCCGCATTTGACACAGTTTGAAGGGGTGCTGACCGATGTGGGTAGCGTCAAGCAACCGATTGTCGATGCGGTGCTAGTAAATGCCCCACGGCTATCGCAGCGATTGGTCCCTGGGCATCCGGTGGCGGGCTCTGAGCGACATGGTGTTGACGCCGCGGACCCCAATTTATTTCGGCATCACAAGGTCATTCTGACCCCGTTGGATGTGACTCAAGCAGACGCGCTTGCGCGAATTCAAACGATCTGGATGAGCCTAGGTGCTGAGGTCGTTCAAATGAGCGTCGATCATCATGACGACGTTTTGGCGCAGACGAGTCATTTGCCCCATCTTTTGGCCTATACCCTGGTCGACGTCTTGGCAGGATTTGGTGATGAGCGAGAGGTATTTGAATACGCAGCAGGTGGATTTCGAGACTTCTCTCGCATTGCCGCCTCAGATCCCGAGATGTGGCGGGATATCTTTCTAACGAACAAAGATGCCTTGTTGCGACTAATAGAGACTTTTATCGCGGCGCTGAATCAAACATCCAAACTGATCGAAGCCGAGGATGCGGAGGCGTTAACTGAGCGATTGACTCGAGCGAAGGCGGCTCGAGACTATTTCACGTCCATCCAGCCCAAATCCTCAGAAAGCTGATCGCTTTCCATGGTCGCCGGCCGTTCACCGAAAGGAAGCCCCGTATGAATACAGCTGATGCGAGGGTGCCCGTTGTCACCATTGATGGCCCCAGCGGGTCCGGCAAAGGGGCAGTGACGGCACAAATCGCCGAATGGAGCGGTTTTCACGTGCTCGACAGTGGTGCGCTTTATCGACTCGTTGGTCTAGCAGCAAGGAGAGCCGGCGTCAGTTTGGATGATGAACCCGCGCTGACGGGGATCGCGACGCATCTCGATACCACCTTTCGCCCGGAGGCCGGCGAGGAGGACTGGGCGGTCTATTTGGGCACCGAGGTCGTGACGGCACTCATCAGAAGCGATGAGGCTGGCGTAGATGCGTCCCTGGTCTCACAGTTTTCGGGTGTGCGTGGGGCGTTGATTGAGCGACAGCGTGCGTTCAAAGCCGCGCCCGGACTGATTGCAGATGGGCGAGACATGGGAACCATTGTTTTTCCTGATGCCACGCTCAAAATTTTCTTGACAGCGAGCGCCGAGGAGCGGGCGAACAGGCGATATAAGCAGTTGAAAAATAAAGGAATGGATGTTAATTTTGCCGCCCTTCTGGAAAGCATCCAAGCAAGGGATGTGCGAGATATGACGCGTTCCATCGCGCCGCTCGTGCCAGCAGAAGATTCAGTCGTGATTGATAGCTCTGACTTGAGCCTGCCTGAGGTGGTTCAGAGCGTACGATCATTGATGATTGAACGGTCCATTGTGTGAGCCAACCTTTCTCGCGGAGTGGACAGATTAACCATTAGCCCTGACTCGGTTGGAAGTCAGTGGAGGCATTGCCTCAAGGATATTTTAATGAGCGAAAGTTTTGCAGAACTGTTTGAAGAAAGCCTAAAAACTGTTGAGTTGAAGGCTGGGTCCATCATCACTGGTGTGGTGGTTGACATAGATAGCGAGTGGGTCACCGTCCATGCGGGTCTAAAATCTGAAGGGGTGATTCCAAGAGCCCAGTTTTTAGATGAAAGTGGTGAATTAGAAATTGAAATCGGCGCCACGGTCAAAGTGGCTATGGAGACCGTGGATGATGGCTTTGGTGAGACTCGATTGTCTCGTGAGAAAGCCCGTCGCAATGAATCTTGGGAGATGCTAGACAAAGTCTATACCGATGGTGAGACAGTCAAAGGCCTGATCAGTGGCCGAGTCAAAGGCGGTTTCACAGTGGAGATTAAAGATATTCGCGCCTTCCTACCTGGGTCGCTTGTCGATGTTCGACCGCTCCGAGATAACGAGCAGCTGGAAGGTCAAGTGCTCGATTTCAAAGTCATTAAGTTAGATCAGAAGCGAAACAACGTAGTGGTTTCTCGACGAAGCGTTCTTGAATCAGAGAACAGCGAGGAGCGAGAGAAGTTGCTCAAGAATCTTCAGGAAGGCCATGAGTTGAAGGGGATCGTGAAGAACCTCACTGACTATGGCGCGTTTGTTGATCTTGGCGGTATCGATGGCCTGCTCCACATCACGGACATGGCGTGGAAGCGAATAAAGCACCCCAGTGAGATCGTTGCTGTGGGCGATGAGATCGACGTCAAAGTGCTCAAGTTCGATCGTGAGCGCAATCGAGTATCTCTAGGCCTGAAGCAATTGGGTGAAGATCCCTGGCTTGCCATTACCCGTCGTTACCCAGAGGGAACGAGAACGATGGCGAAGGTCACAAATCTGACGGACTACGGTTGTTTTGCTGAGCTCGAAGAAGGGGTTGAAGGTCTGGTTCACGTCTCGGAAATGGATTGGACCAACCGCAACATTCATCCCTCGAAAGTGGTTCAGGTAGGTGACGAAGTTGAAGTGATGGTGCTCGACATTGACGAGGACCGTCGCCGGATTTCCCTTGGCATCAAGCAGTGTAAGGGCAATCCCTGGGAAGAATTCGCAGCGCTTCACGGTAAAGGCGATCGAATCAAGGGTTACATCAAGTCCATCACTGACTTCGGGATCTTCATCGGTCTTGATGGCGAAATCGATGGTCTCGTTCACCTGTCTGACATCTCCTGGAATGAACCTGGAGAGCAAGCGGTGCGCAATTTCACCAAGGGTGATGAAATCGAAACGGTGGTTCTGGCGATCGATCCAGAGCGAGAGCGCATTTCACTTGGTTTGAAGCAGCTTGAATCAGATCCGTTCTCCGACTACGTTGCTCAAAACGAGAAGGGCACAGTGGTAACGGGCACGGTGAAGGAAGTTGACGCTCGTCAAGCCGTTCTGACTCTGGCCGAAGAGGTTGAGGGCGTACTGAAAGCCTCAGATATCTCGATCGATCACGTCGGCGATGCTCGAACGATGCTCAGCGTAGGTGACAGCATTGAAGTCAAGATCGTTGGCGTAGACCGGAAGACGCGAAGCCTATCGGTCTCGATCAAGGCGAAGGATATTGCCGACGAGCAAACCGCAGTGCGCGAGCATCGTGAGCGAGAAGTTGCAGCGGTGACGCCAGCAACCCTTGGTGACTTGATCAAACAGGAGCAAGATCGAGCTGCCGCGGACGGAGACGCTTAAACGTCATGACCAAATCTGAGCTCATAGAACGGCTCGCCGCGAGTCAGAGTCAGTTGACCGCCAAGGATATGGAATTGGCGGTCAAGATGATTTTGGACCAGATGGCCGATTCGCTTGCTCGCGGCGAGCGAATCGAGATTCGTGGGTTTGGAAGTTTCTCCTTACATTACCGAGCGCCCAGAATTGGGCGCAATCCCAAAACCGGCGAGCAAGTCGCGCTTTCAGGCAAGTATGTTCCACACTTCAAGCCAGGCAAAGAATTAAGAGAGCGGGTTAACGAGAGTTTGCTTGGAAGCGACGCCAGTACGCCGATGGATACAGACGCCAGCAACGAGTGGTAGAAAAACAAACTGCTCGCCCTGACTCTCTTGAGTAATGCGCGCTTCTTGGACGCTTTGTTGTTCGAACGCATAGGCCACGTTTTAATTTCCTGACATCCTAATGAGGATAGGTTGATGCACTGGGTTAAGAGCTTCATCGCACGGCTCGCGCTGCTGGCCCTTTCTGTTGTTGCCTTTGTGTTGGCCACCGAAAACAGTGACCCTGTGGCCTTGAGGCTGCTAGATTTTGAAAGCGAGGCTTGGCCCATCTCTTGGTGGATTATGCTCAGCTTTTTTGTTGGGGTGTTGGTTGGTCAGGTTTTCTCAAGTGCGTCACGTTGGCTGTCTCGGAAATAGGGCCTTGAGCCGACTGATGCGTTTAGTTGAATCTCTTTCGCGTCGAGTTCCGGAATGAGCGAACTAGGACTAATGCTGTTATTCATGGTTGCGCTAGGCTGCGGCTGGGCTCTGGGCCGACGTGAGCGAAAAAATTCAAGATCCTATGAACTTGGTCTGAGACACCTTCTCAACGAGCAGCAGGATGAAGCTGTCGAGACGCTGGTCGAAGCTTTGAGAGTAGATCAAGATAACATCGACACCCATCTTGCCTTGGGCGGGTTACTTAGACGCCGGGGTGAACTCGAGAAAGCGGTGTTCGTGCATGAAAACGTCCTGAGCCACGCGCGGTTAGATCAAAAAACTCGCCACGAAGTTCAAATTGAGTTGGCAAGAGACTACTTGCAAGCGGGATTGCTTGATCGCGCGGAAGATATGTCTGTGTTGCTCGCGAAGGAGAACCCTCAGTTCAAGAGAGATTCGCTTCAAGTCACGCTTCAGGTTTACGAGCGTGAGCGCGATTGGCTGCGTTGCATCGAAACAGCAAAGAGCATTACCGGAGGCGAAAAAGAACGTCGGCTTGAAGACGCTATTTCTCACTACTACTGCGAACTTGCCGAGGAGCAGATCGAGGCTAAGTCCATCGAGGCGGCGCGGGCATCAGTGGTGGAGGCGATTGGTCATGCTTCGGATAATCCCCGCACGAGCCTGATTTTGGGCAGGTTAGAGATGGCCTCGGGCAATGCTGTCGCTGCCATTACGGCGCTCGAGAGAATCATCGAGCAAAATCCCATTTATGTCGGCGAGTCTCTCTCGCTATTGAAATCCGCCTACGAGCAAGGTGAGCAATCCATTGTCGGATACGAGGCTTATCTTAGGGCGTGTGTAGAGCGTGGACCGTCGATTTCCGTAGTGCTGGAACTAGTCGACCGAATCAAAACCAACGAGGGCGCGCTCGCGGTTTCTCGTTTCATGGCGGAGCATCTTCGTTCGAACCCGACAGTTCGTGGACTGATCCATCTGATTGATCTCCATCTTTCAGCTGCTGAAGGGGAGACTCTTCAGTATCTTCAACTCTTAAAAGATTTTGCCGAAGCGCTGGTTCAAGATAAGCCTACGCATCGCTGTGGTGAATGCGGTTTCGAGGGGAAAAGGATGCGTTGGCATTGCCCGAGTTGTCGAAACTGGGCCTCCATTGAGCCGATTTTCGGCCTCGAGGGTGAGTAATTTCGCCTTGCGTTACCAACATTGTCTGTGAAGCCTCCTAACGCTTCGCGTACATCGCTTTTTTTATAACTTTCTACACTTCCTCACCGTTGTAGCCAACGAGTCATTGGTCGTCTTTTCGTCTGCTGAACCCATCGTTAGATGAAAGCTTTAGTTTCTGGGCGCGGAGATTGGCTTGGTATGGCTCACGACACGGTGTGATTTCCCTAAAACAGAGAGGATGACTATGTTGAGAAAAATAACGAAAGGCGTTGTGGCATTTGTGCGAGTCACCGGGCAGCAAATGATCGGTTGGGGCATAGCGTTGCTTTTGTCCCTAGGGTTTGGCGTTGCAACCGCAGCCGCGAGCGAGATCTCGCTATCCGCTGGCAGCGAATTGGCTGAAGTGACCGCCGATATCGAGATCGTAAATATTAATGAAGCAGATGCAGAAACGATCGCCAAGCAACTGGTGGGTGTGGGGATGCGGCGTGCTGAGGCCATCGTTGAATACCGTGAAACCTACGGTCCTTTCTATTCTGCGGAAGAACTGAAAGTGGTCAAAGGCATCGGGCGCGCGACCGTCGAGCGAAATCGAGATCGTATTCGCATTAAATGAAGTGAGCGTACTGCGCTTTCCTCACGGCTGACCAGGTCGATAGATGATGTCGGCCTGGTCATGGGGCCGGGGCGCTTGACCTCGGTCCCTTATTCCATTGATGAGGGTGTCAAGCCAAAGGCTGATGATTGCTTAAGGCTTGTGTCACTGACCATGCGAATACCATCTGGATTGATGGTTCTTCATATCACACTCGATCCAGCCTTCGACCAAATAGCGTTTGGTGTTGGCTTTCATCAGCGCGAACGGCGCTGTTTGAGGGCCCTGTCGGAAGACAGAGGCATCAGCCCGCACACGTCAAGTGCATCACGGGAAGTGGCGTTGAGTGGGTGGGTGGTTTGATCATCGATCTTCTAGCCCTCTCAGAGGCGCGATATTGGCTGAAACGCCCAATCCAAGCCAGTGCTGCATCCGAGGTGACAGATCCCGCTGAGACGCTTGCGATAACCCCACACTATGATTCCACTGGGGTCTAATAAACGCGCGAGAATAGTAGCCGAACAGCAATGCGCGCTCTTGATCCGTGGTGACATTTTTTCCCGAGGTGTGCCAAACGCGACCGTCCATCGCGATAACGCTGCCGGCAGGCGCTTCAAATGCGGTCATCCTATCTGCGATATCCCTCGGGATCTCGCTGAGGCGCTGAAATCGATGACTCCCGGGTAAAAAACGAGTGCCACCGTTGTCCTTCGTTACGTCATCCAGGCACCAGATGATGTTCAGACTCCAAGGTTCCAGCCAAGGTTCAGGAAGCACGATGGATAAGTCGGAATGGATTTTCATCGAACCGCTGCCGGGTTTGGCGATGTTGGCCGTGAAATTCGAAATGATGAAATCGGGTCCCATCAAGAATTCTGCAGTTGCAATGGCTAATGGGTGTTGGATCAACTCGAGAAAGATCGGATCCAGATCCATCAAGTTAAAAACGCGGACATTCCGTTCATTGGGATCGAGCCCCTCGATGTAAGTCGGCACCCCACGACGTTCACTTTCCTGCGCGGCGAGCACCAAGCGCTGTCGAACGTCAGCAACTTGTCTTTTAGAGAGCACATTTTCAATGATGCTGTATCCATCTTTTTGAAGTTGTACTTGGTGCGAAGCTTTGAGCATGATCTTTTTGATTTGGGTGAGTTCGTCCCGAGCATAATCATGCTCCCTGAATGAGATCAAGAGAACGGTGTGCTCGGATATCTATCCAGACAATGTGCACGGGGCCACGGGACAAGTGGATAGCAAAAAAACAATGAGCGTCCAAGCTATTGCTGCTCCTCGGTGCAAAATCAGCGTGATCAGTTTTGATTGCTCAGTCCTGAGCCTCGTGGTGATCAAGACCGTGACCCACAGTCGTTGAACGGCTTTCACGGGGTACCGGAAGGCGTCAGCGGATGGTGTCTCGGGCACTTGCTGCGAGGGAAACTATTCCCCGATCCAATAGGTTCTTTTAAGGGTGACTTTGAAAGGTGTAGGAAATCATTGTTGAAGATAAGGGATTGCGAGCGCATGCTGTGAGAGCTCAGTGCGCAGAAGGGGAGGCAACCTATTGTTTTGCTCCCGTATCTGGCGGCGAGGGCTTTTTGAGAGAGTTGATGCGAGCAGGAATGGAGACCCACGAGCTATGAATGCCCTACCGCCGCTAACAACCAATCTTGAAGATGCGAAAGCCCACTTGCATACCTACGGCATGGCATTAATCGCCAACCAAGTGAGCAGCGAAGCGCTTGCGAAAGCCAGAGAAGCCACTTATGACGCGGTTGAAGAGGATGCTCAGGTCGGCCGCAAGGCAGATCGATTCGGACTGGATTATGGCGATAAGAATCTTCGGGTTTGGAACCTATTGAACCGAGCTCCTATCTTCCAAGATCTTGTTCAATCTCGTGAGGTGATGGTGTTACTGCAATATTTGTTGGGTTGGCCAGCGCTACTGGGAAACATTTCAGCCAATATTGCCCAACCTGGCAGTGATGGTGGCGTTTGGCATCAAGATCAGTTGTTCATTCCCAGGCCTTGGCCGGATGAGCCCCAGGGTATGAACTTCGCTTGGTTGCTCGACGACTTTACACTCGACAATGGCGCGACCGAGGTCATACCGAAAAGCCACCGCAAGTCGGACGCATTTGATCAGGCCGCGCTGGATGATCATGCCGTTCCAGTGGTTGCACCCGCAGGCACGATGATGGTGTTTGAAAGCCGAATATTTCATCGAACAGGTAGAAATCGATCAACTGCACCACGAGTGGCACTCTTTGGTTGGTACACGAAGCCGATTTATCGCACTCAGGAAAACTGGTTTTTATCGCTAGACCCTAAGATCGTTGACGAGGCCAGTGAAACGCTTTTGGTGCTCCTTGGGTATAAGTCGCAGGGTTTGGGTCTCGTCTATGGCCGCTCCCCCAGATAGAGCGTTTCTAAGATTAGACCGATTGATCAACCTAGAGGGTCCAGAGTGACGTTTCAAAGAGGCTGTATTGCAGGGCCCAACTCGCGAGGCGGTCAAGAGGTTAGCGTTTGTCTAATGAGAGGGTCGCGATGATGAGTCGCCCTTGGTTTCTGAGCCCGCCTTGGCGGCTTTTCGCAATTCGGGATGCCAGCGTTGTTCTTATCTCCTTGATGTGTTGGATGAGCGCGTCGCAATTTGACCCTCTGGCATGGATAGCCGGGGGAGGCCTTGCTCTCTCGGCTTATCTGTTTCATGAGTGGTCCCATCTATGGGCTGCCCACCGGGTGGGAGTAGCCGTGCAACCGGCCAAAAAGTGGTACGCGCTGTTCTTATTCAATATGTTGCCAAATGGGATTGCCCGCGAGGCTTTTATGCTGATCTCTCTCGCGGGGTTCGTTGCAACCTTGGTTTATCTGTTGGTGTTTCTTTCTTTGCCGAGGTCTGCCAGCACGCAAACCGCCCTCACGGTGGCGCAGGGCCTTGCCACCCTGACGTTGATCTTCGAGGCGCCGATTGCCCTTTGGGCGATGGCGAAAAACGCAGTGCCCCCCGTGAATATTCCGGGTTTTGATCGGTTTAACTGATCATCTTCGAGGGGATGGTGGTCAGCTCGGGTCCGTCGGCTGACTTTGACGCCTAACATCAGACACTTCCTGAGAGAGACTCGATTGATGGCCAACGGGTTTCACTCCTGTGATTGAGAAGGATCAAAGGCACTGTGCTCGGAGGGTCTAATTGACGCTGTTTCGTAAGTATCTGTTTTTGAATCGGTCAGCGTATGCGGCATCGTCAATTGAAGGTGGTTTCTGTTTGAACGAGATGATCCTCCAGGGTTGTCGAGTAGAGGGTTCGAGTGAACCTAAACAAAGTGGTCTCAATGACGTGCGGAGTCGGTGTTCCCGCGCTGGACAATTCTGACCATCAATGCTCCTATCAAAACCCAGAACAAGAGGAGAACGCCCATGATCGTTGTGAATGCTGTGATAGAAACCACTGAAGACAACATCGCTGCACTTAAACAGGCGATTCAGGTGATGGAGGAGAAGAGCCGAGCAGAATCAGGTTGTCTCGATTACACCTTTTCTGTCGAGTTGAACAACCCAAGTGTGATGCGAATCACAGAGAAATGGGTGGACGCGGCAGCACTCCAAGCGCACTTCGGCGAATCGCACATGGTGGATTTCAGAGAGGCGATGGCAGCGCATCCAGCGCGGTCATTGACGGCAACCTTTTACGAGGCAACGGAAATTGAGATGCCTAGATAGCCGGACCGGGCAACGGCTTAGGGGTTTGGCGTCGTTCAAGACTTGCAAATGAGGCCTTTGGAAAGATGAGAGGCAGTGAGTACATGCATAAATTTCCGACCGGGCTTGAGTCGCTACTGTGACGAGTCGATCAAGCATAAAAATAACCCCGCTGACCCCGCGGATTGGCGCGTTAGTCGAGGGCGTTGATTTTACAAAGCCGCTCACAGACGAGATCTTTGATGTGATCCACGAAGCGTGGATGAATCATCTCGTGCTGTTTGCGCATGGCCCCGCGCTCACACCCGAGCAGCATCTGTCGCTGGGTGAACGTTTTGGCCCGTTGCACATCCATCCGGCGGCGCCCTATGCATTCGGCAATCCCGCATTGATGCAAATCCACACGGACGCATCGTCGAAACGAAACAATGGCGAGGGCTGGCATTCCGATGTGTCCGCCGATTTAGAGCCACCCATGGCCAGTATCCTGCAGATCCATCAAACGCCTAGTTATGGTGGCGATACGCTCTGGGCCAATATGTATCTCGCCTTTGAAATGCTTTCAGACCCGATGCAACGAATGCTCGAGGGGTTAAGCGCCACGCACAGTGCGAATTACGACGGCTATTACGGGGATCATCAGCCTCAGCGGGAGAATCCAGTAGCCACGCATCCAGTGGTTCGAACACACCCCGTAACGGGCCGATCAGCGCTGTTTGTGAATAGTGGATTCACCAAGCGAATCGAAGGACTCACGAAGGGTGAAAGTGATGCCTTACTCGATTATCTGTTTGAACACATCAAAAACCCCAATCTTCATTGCCGGTTTCACTGGCAGGAAAATGCGATTGCGATCTGGGACAACCGATGCACACAGCACATGGCTGTCTGGGATTATTATCCCGAAACCAGGCGCGGGATTCGTGTGACGGTGAAGGGTGATCAACCCTTTTTTAAATCGCGAGGGATTAAGAGCTAGGGGCATCGCAGCACATTGCAGAGGGAATGAAGGGTGACAAACATTGTAATCGAAGGTGGACATCGGCTTGATGTCACCACGATGTCCGTGGTTCCAAACGATCGATTAGTCATCAGTGAGGGATTGATCGTCGAAAAAGGCGGTCAGATCCCCGAAGGTGCACAAACTGTCGATGCCTCAGGTCAATTCCTCATGCCAGGATTTATCGATGCCCACGTGCATTTTCGACTGGCCACACTGGACTTTCGTCGAATGGCGCAGTGGACCGAAGTTCAATTCGGTATTGCGATGGCGCAATTGGTTGAAGCAACCCTGAAAAGGGGGTTCACGACGGTGAGAGATACGGGGGGTGATCTAACGGGCCTGATGCGAGCGATCAAGTCTGGGATGGTCTCGGGCCCGAGAATCGTGCAGTCGAACCGCTTTATATCTCAGACAGGAGGCCATGGCGATGTGGATGGTGGAGCCAGATCCGTGCCAGATTGCGCGTGTCAAATGTTGCATAGCGCTTTTGGCATTGTGGCGGATGGCCCAGATGCCGTTCGTAAAGCAGCACGCCACGTGCTGAGAGAGGGTGCGGACTTTTTAAAGATACATGTCTCAGGGGGCGTGGCAACACCCTCAGACCCCCTGGATTGCACGCAGTACACGGCTGAAGAAATTCAAGCGGTGGTCCAAGAGGCTCGCAACAGAAAAACTTATGTCACCGCGCACGCCTACACGCCAGAGGCGATCCAGCTCGCAGTGACCCAAGGGGTACGATGTATTGAGCATGGTAATTTGCTGGATGCGCCAACGGCGAGATTGCTCGCTGAGACGGGTGCTTATTTGGTCCCTACATTGGTCACGTACAAAGGGATGGCTGAGGATGGTCGTCGACTTGGCTTGCCCGAACGCAACTTGATCAAAAACGAACAGGTACTGAACGCGGGTCTCGATGCGTTAAAGCATGCTGACGCAGCTGGCGTGATGATTGGTTGGGGCACTGATTTGATTGGTGAGTCCCAAATTCGTCAGCGACAGGAATTCGCTATCAGAGCCGAAGTTCAGTCACCAGAGGCGATTCTAGACGCTATGTTTCGAGTTAACCCACAGCTCCTCGGCTTGCAGGGCCAAATTGGGTGTTTAGACCCGGGTCATGTGGGCGACGTTGTCATTGTTCGATACCACCCGCTTGAGTCCATAGCTTCGTTAGCTGAGGATGATGCGGTAACCCGCGTGATTCAGGGCGGTCGGTTTATCGATTGATCGACCGGAACGCTCAAACCTAGGACGTCACCGTGTCGAAGATAGGGTAGCTGTGCTGAGGATCGAGCAGCATAGCTTGGTACTCGGCTTGTAGCGCACAAGTGATGGGGCCAACAAGGCCTGACCCTACAGGTTGTTGGTCGAGGTGAGTCGCGCCGACAGGACCACTCATGGTGCCTAGCAGCATCAGCTCATCTGCGGAAGCCACGTCGAGCGGGGTAAGATCGGCTTCACACGCCTCAATCCCGAGTTTCTGGCAGGCCTCCAAAATCGCTTGTCGGGTCACACCTTCAGGGCAGCACCGAACATACGGAGTAAAAAGTTTGCCAGACCGAACGAGTGCCACGTGCGATGCGGGTGCTTCGGCGAGATATCCCCTCGGGTCATACATCAGCGATGACGTCGCGCCGAGCCGCTTCGCTTCGGCGAGCGCCCTTGAGGATGCGTTCTGATTATTGTCGTGGCTCGTTTGATCCACCATGTCGGGTCCGGGGCGTTTAAAACTCGACGTAATGAGCGATATGCCTTGCTC
>Ga0181565_10000927_pt1 | contig 22199 bp, 26 predicted proteins | sample 101ome_16_FD_129661 | JGI IMG/M metagenome (GOLD analysis project Ga0181565, IMG submission 129661) | Coastal salt marsh microbial communities from the Groves Creek Marsh, Skidaway Island, Georgia - 101401AT metaG (megahit assembly) | ecosystem: Environmental > Aquatic > Marine > Intertidal... | reverse complement strand
GTATCAGACTTTTTTGGATGAAATAATAAAGGATACATTTTTATGTGAATGCACGCGAAAAACGTTGAGGGCTGTTGGAGAAATTTATCCTGGATATTGTCATTCAAAAAATATTATCTCTGGAACTAATTTAAAAAGAAGAATCAGTTGTCCAAATGGAAATGTTGACTATTTTTCAAAAAAGAAAAAAGAGACGATGGCGCTGAGAGAAGTTGTTGGAGATTTTATTTTATGGAATTTTTTAGAGAATCGGCCAAGCTATCAGTTGGTTTCCATTGTTGAGGATCTGGGCGAAAATGTTGACTTTATCGTCAGGGGAGCTGATTTATTAATCTCAACTTATTCACAAGAGTTATTAAAGAGTATGCTAATGAGTGAAGCGTCGACAAAAGAAATCGCCTACATTCACCATCCTTTACTGAGGCTTGATGGACAAAAAATCTCTAAATCAGTACAGAGATCGTCCGCGCGATCGGTGATTGACATCTATTCTTTAAAGGAAGTTTTATCGTATTTTTGGAATTGGTTTACCGGAGAGGTGAGACAAGTAAACGATATGAAAGAATTACAAGTTTTATTTTTTGAAAAAGTAAAGACGCCCTCATATGAAAGCGTCTTTATTAACTTTAATTAAGGTGCCCTTTGACAATTACTTCTATAGAGAACATCAGACCTTGAAGTAATATCTCTTGTTTCAGTTTTCCCAAAAACTTCATATTCCTGATCGATCAAATTGATGTCCAAATCTTTTTGAAAAGTGGTGACAAGGTAGCGAACATATTGTCGTCCAGGTCTATTTTCATAGGTGTCGCGACATCTTCTGCGGCCATTCTCGTCAGTTTGGCACCGGCGTACCCGTACGCGAATACTACAGCTCTCTCTTATCGTACGTTCTTCTCTTCTGATTTGTTTTGATGAGAGATTTGCTCTAATCCCAAACTCTTGACCTGTTTGGCCAGGAGTCAGAGTAATGGACCCGCCATGATCAGGGAGGGCGTGACGTGGTAGTTTTATTTTTATGGAGTGCCTAGTGCCTTCAACATCTTTGAATTTTAACTTGAGAGATCTGCTGGCGTGCTTGACCTTAACGAGGTAATCTCCAGGAATTGCAGTTTTGTCGCAAAAAAATCTTTTGTAATTTATGGGTAAGTCAAATTGAAGTGTACCTTCAAAGCTGGCAAATACTTGGGTTGAAATGAAGAAAATGAAGACAGCTAGTTTCATCGAGACTCCTTAGGTTAAGGTAGTTGACGGTTTGTAGAGCTTTAATTCTTTCAAATAAAATTAGAAGTGCCAAGGAAACTGGGAAAAATCTTGTTCCCTTTTTTCAACAAAAGCGCCACGTCCTTCAACAGCTTCCTCTGTACCATAAGCAAGTCTTGTTGCTTCTCCTGCAAAAAGCTGTTGGCCAACAAGGCCATCATCGATCAGGTTAAATCCAAACTTGAGCATTCTCATTGCTGTTGGACTTTTGTTATTCATTTCTTTACACCAAAGAAGTGCTTCCTTTTCGAGGTCGGCGTGAGGAACTACTTTATTGGCCATGCCCATTTCAAACGCCTCTTGAGCTGAATAGTTTCTTCCTAAAAAGAAAATTTCTCTAGCTCTTTTTTGACCAACTTGTCTTGCGAGGTAGGCACTGCCATACCCGCTATCAAAACTTGCAACATCTGGGTCAGTTTGTTTGAAAATTGCATGCTCCTTTGAGGCAAGAGTTAAATCACAGACCACGTGAAGGCTATGTCCGCCGCCAACCGCCCAACCGGGAACAACCGCCATGACAATTTTTGGCATAAATCTAATAAGTCGTTGCACTTCTAAAATATGGAGTCTACCTAATGAATGATCAGGTTTTCCATCGTTGTATTGATAACCATCTTTTCCTCTAATTCGCTGGTCGCCTCCAGAACAAAATGCCCAGCCACCATCCTTTGGACTCGGGCCATTTCCAGTGAGGATCACACTTCCGACATCTGTTGTCATTCTAGCGTGATCAAGTGCCCTATAGAGTTCATCAACTGTTTGAGGTCGAAATGCATTGCGGCACTCTGGTCGATTAAAAGCAATTCTTACCGTTCCAAGATCTTTTGCGCGGTGATAAGTAATATCACTAAAGTTAAATCCAGGAACTTCAGTCCATTTGTGTTCATCAAATAGCGGGGAAATCATAACAACCTCTAATAATTTTTTAGAAGAAGATACTTTAATTGATAAATCTTGGCCATGTATTGTCAGGCCTAAAACCTAGACAACCCTTTAATTATAAGCGTAAAACTATATCATCTACTATTCTAGGAAGCTAAAATGAAAATTGAAGGACCATTTAACCAATACCTTGGAAGAATTCTTGCTAAATCTGATAACCCAGAGGCTGTACTAGAAGAAAAAATGCAGGAGCTTAAGGAGCGCACTAGGGAGCTTGATCAAGTTCGGCAAAAAATGGCTAGTGGGTATCACCAGGTTTTAAAAGCATTAGCAGAGGCTTTTCCCGATATAGATTTAAACGATCCAAACTTAAAAGACTCTCATAATCGAATGGCCAGAGCGCTTATTGAGGTTTGTAGTGGGCTTGGTTCAAAAAATAGTGATGCTATAAATACGACTTTCCCGGCAGATGATTATAATGAAGTAATTATTCTAAAAAATATTGATTTTACGAGTTTATGTAGCCATCACTTTTTTCCCTTCTCCGGAATTGCTCATATTGGCTACCTTCCAGACACAAAAAATGGCGGAAAAGTCTTGGGGCTTTCAAAGTTAGCTAGAATTTTAGATGTTCATGCACAACGTCCTCAACTTCAAGAGAGGCTTTGCCAGTCAATAATGGAGGCCTTGAAAACTGAGCTTAACCCTGCCGGTGTAATGGTTGTTATTGAAGCTAAGCATGGTTGTTTAAATTGTCGAGGAGCTAGAAAGAGAGAAGCATCAATGATCACGAGCGCTCTCGATGGCAAATTTAAGGATGATCATAAAGTTCGAGCTGAGTTTTTGAGCTTAATTAGCGTGAAAGGCTAAACTTAATTGTAACTAATTGCTTGAAGCGCCTGACACTTATACAAAACTGGATTGACTGGAATCATTTTGTCATCAATTTCGTTAATCGCCGTGATAAATAGTTTCTGTTTTTCAATGGTCATTTTTATTCGTCTTGTTTTTTTATTTTTTAGACTTTGTTTTGTTTGAAAGTTCGACTTGCCCATAAAGCTTGACTCAAAATAAATAGAGTTACTCTCTTTTTTGGAGCCAACACTATGGAAGTACTCAAACTCATAACCATCTTCTTTAATTGGAACTCCAATTAAGTGAGGAGAATAAAAAAATAATTTAGTATTTATCTCTTTATAAGAACAGCTTATTATTTTTCCAAATAGAGATTCAAAACCAATTGTTTTGTCACTAAGGCCGCCATCATTTTTACAACTAACGACAATTAAGATTAAAGCATAAATAAACTTAAACATAATTTAATTGTAACCTATAAAAGGGACTATTTGTAATTGAGTAGGTTTTTTCCATCCATTCTGAAAATAATCCACTCTTTTCGTGGATTGGCACCTTGCTTAACATAAAACTCTATTGATGGTGTATTCCAGTCTAAGCAAACCCATTCAAATCTAGCACAATCTCTCTCTCGCGCAATCTCTGCTAATCGCTTAAGCGCTGCTTTACCAAGGCCGTTACCACGAAACTCAGGAAGGATGTATAGATCTTCTAGATATAAGCCAGGTCTTCCTTCAAAAGTTGAAAAGTTATGAAAAAATAGCGCAAACCCAACCTCTTTTTCGTCTTGCTCCAAAATGAGCACTTCAGCATAAGGTTTTTCACCAAAAAGGTATTTAAATAAAGTTTCTTTTTTTAAAACAACTTCATGTTCAAGTTTTTCATACTTGGCAATTGAGTTAATAAAAAAAATAATTTTGTCTATATCTTGAGGTGTTGCAAATCTAATTTGATGGTTCATTAATCTTCTCAAGCAGTTTTAAACATAATTGTTGGTTATCATTTGAGATATTAGCTTTGTCAGCGCAAGCGCGGTAAAAGTACTTAACTTGATCAAGATGGTCTGGTTGCGCCTCTGCAATTTTAACCATCTCTGTAATTATTGCTTCAGCCAATTCGTCTCCGGCTTCTAACTCTTCAAGAGCAATTCCAATAAATTCTTTAAAGTCTTCTCCTGATACTTCTTCGCTATATTCAGGTGTTTCATCAGAGCTATCCATCCCTTCAAAGTCATCATCTTCTTGAGGAGTATCGTTCCTTTCAAGGGAGTCAGTAACTTGCAATTCATCTGCTTGCGTGTCACTTGGGTCGTCTGTTTGTGCCGATTTAGTTAAATCCTTAGAGCTAGCGCCTGAAATTTTTGTTTTAATTATCTGTGGATCATTTTTGGTTTCTAATTGCTTTTGGTTTAATTGATCAATTGTTGTGAGCTCATCGTTGACTTTAGGATTTTTTGTTTGAGTAAAAAAATAAGTTAATGAACCAATAATAATGATAATGATGAAGCCAAATAAAAATTTCATAAACTCCCTTTCGATAACTCCGGAAGGCAATGCTTTCGGTTTTTAAACGAAACATTGACTAGTTTCTCTAGATTCTTTTGCATCATTGCTGAAAGATTTGGAGATTCAAGTTCCTCTACTACTTTACTCATGGCCTCGTAGGTACACAAGTAATTTTCTTTGGGTGCTCGTCTTAAGAAATAATGAGATTGATAATTTTTTTCAGGTAGTTTTATACATTGAATATTTTTTAATGCTGACTCTCTTTTATACACCTTTGATGCTTGTTTCCAACTTCCATCAGGAACTAAAATATGAATTTTTTGACCTTTTTTCCCTTCATTTAATAGGTTTGTGGGCGTTGCTTCTATTGAATTTGGTGAAGGGTATAAGATAAAGGTATCTTCATCCTTTTTAATGATATTTTCCCAGTTAATTGTCTGGCCCTCTAGTCCCCGAAGGACGATTTCACAATTTGGAAGGGTGTTTTTTGCGAGCCGACCTGTGTTTGAGGTTAAATGATATTCACGGTGGTGCATAATAATTGTAAATCTAATGTTTGTTGGTACATTAATTAGGTCATCACAAAAGCATTGTCCGGAATGAAAATGACACTGATAACAGATAATGTGGTTTTTAGAGCTCATAATATATCTTCATAATCTAAAAAGAATCAATTGGCGTGTACCGATGCCAAATCTTCATGGTAAAAATTAAAAAATTGGCTTGAAATCAATAGGTTATGAGCTTGGAGAATCATACTTGGTTAAGGCGTAGGACCATAAATATTTTAGCACTAGGCTAAAAACGATAATAGCGACGAGGGCACCAAGGAGAAGGCCAAAGCTCGAAAAATCATAAATAAAGTTTACTGGCCCAGAGCCTGCAAGAAGAATTGGTAAAATGATCGTTAGAAATTTTCGAGGTAGGTATCCATAGATAAAGTGAGGCCAGCGGGCCAGCTGCTGTAGTTGCATCCGAAGAAAGTTGATGCCCCAACCTTCAATAGTCCAAAACATTGCGACACTAAGACAAAACTCGATGATGACAAAAAGGGTAAAGCCCAAGATGACCATTGGAGGGATCATTATCCATTGTTGCCAAGAAAGGTTTAGTTCTGAGCCATAGTAAATAAGCATTGACCAAACAAGTGGCGCATTAACTAAACTGGAGGTCCTGACGTAGCGAAAAAACACGCTGAAAATACTAGATAGGGGTCTCAGTAAATCAAAGTCCAGAGTGCCAGTTCTGATCTTTACGGATAATTCCCAAAAATTTTCGCTAACGATTGTCATGTGTAGGTGATCCATCGTTAGCATGAAAGCTATAAAAAACATGAGTTGATTTTTATTCCAAGGCCCTATGGTTGAAACGTGATCATAGATGAAGGAAACAGAGCTTAGGGTCGTAAAATAAAAGACGATATCCATTAAGATAATGAGAATAAAGCTTGTCCTAAAACTGGATGCCTCAGCAAGGCTTGTCTCAAAAAATTTTTTATATACGCGAAGGTATGTATTCACTCGATTGATCCTTTTTTATATTACATGCCTGCGGCGGTGTATCTTCTCACACCTCTAGACCAAGCAAGCTTCGTTATTAAAATCACCGGTATGATCCAAATGGAGATGATAAGAAAGGATTTTGGAAGAAGAGATAGATCACCCATAAAAATTTTAACGGGGTAATATTGAATATAAGAAAATGGTAAAACTTTCATAATTTCTTGAAACCAAGATGGGTATATTTCCAACGGAAAGTATGTACCTGCAAGAAATGCCGTTATTAAATTAAAGATTACTCTTAGTATCCATGTTTCAGAAAGCCAGAAGGCAAGAATACCAATTAGAAATTGAATAACGAACCAAAATATACTGACGTACAAGCAGTAGATAACAGCACTAAAAAGATGAATAAAACTTGGTGGCGAGATGATATCAAATATTGCCAATACACTGAAGGTGATTGTTGCGATGAAGAGTTGAATTCCTTGAAAGCCTAAAAAGTTTGCGAAGTGATATTTCCAGAAGTCAAAAGGGTAAACCAAATGAGCTGAGATTCGGCCAAGCCTAATATCCTCGGCAATATTTCCAGACATGTGACCGCGAGAAATCATCCCTACAATTAAGGTCCATCCAAAATATGAAATCATTTGGGTTTTTGAATAGCCTTTAATCATCAAGTTAGGATCACTTCCGTAAATTGCACTCCATAAATTGTATTGAACAAAGAAAAAAACGAGTACAGGAGCGATTACTTCTAAAAAGAAGTTTAGACGGTAAGCAAGACTAATCGTCCACTGATACTTTATTGTTTTTACCCACTTTATTGCTTCATTCATTTTAGTTATCCAGTAATTCCGGTTGCTCCATTAAGGTTTTCATTACTCTCTCAATCGGCATTTTTTCAGTATTAAATTCGATGGGGGAGTAATTTTGTAAAACAGTGACGCCAACCTGCTGAACATCTTCAATTGGGACCCTTAGGGAAACGCTTGTTCTATTCTCATTCCACTTGGGGTCAAACTGATTAAGATAATCATTGAAAGTTTGAGGTTTTTTAAATGTGAAAGAAATATTTTTTTCAACACCCAAAATTTTCTCAAAATCATGAATATTACCATCGTATTTTTTTTGTCCATTAAAAATTAGTACGAGGTCTTCACATAATGCCTGAACATCGGCCATGTAATGCGAGGTTAAAATAATCGTGCAGTTATTTAATTCATGGTATTCTTTGATAAATTTTCTAATATTTTCCTGTGCAATAAGATCAAGTCCAATTGTTGGTTCATCTAGAAATAAGATTTCTGGGCCGTGAAGAAGTGAGGCCATCAGTTCCATCTTCATTCGTTCTCCTAGACTTAGTTTTCTAATTTGAACCTTGAGTAAATGATCAACTTGTAAAAGCTCAGACATTTTTTTTACTTTCTTTTGAAATGATTGTCCGTCAATTTCATAGTAACGTTGCAGCAACTCAAGACTGTCCATTGCTGGGATGTCCCACCAAAGCTGAGATTTTTGCCCCATGACAAGGGCAATTTTTTGTCGAAATTCTTTTTCCCTGCTCCATGGGTGATGGCCAAGTATTGATAAATCTCCAGAGCTAGGCACGATGATGCCTGTAAACATTTTCATCAACGTTGTTTTTCCTGCACCATTGGGGCCCAATAAGCCAATTATTTTTCCACGTTCAATTTCTAGGTTAAAATTTTCGACCGCACTTTTTTCAACATATGTTCGATTAAAAAAAGAATTAATAGACCCAATTAACCCGCTCTCTTTTTTGTAGCTTCTAAAGTTTTTGTAAAGTTTATTTGCTTTTATAGCGTAAGTATCTGTGTTCATTTAAGGAGATTAGAAGATTATCAGTGCCTAGGCAATTTAATGAATAGATTTTTAGTAGATAATTTAATTTAAAGGCTTGACCTTTTCGAGGGCACTAACATATTTAAGTCAATGAAACATTTGGAGTTTTTATGAAGCCGGCAACTATCGGAAAAGTTTTCTTTGCAAAGGGTGGACACCTATTTCCAGTAACGCCTATTGTTGATAATTTCCCACGAAACTTTCCCTTTTCCACAGATCGAAAAGCGGTGAAAAAAACCAAGATCGCTATCACTAAAAATAAAAATAAAAAAAAATAACTTATTAAACAAATACTTTATTCAAGGCAGTCCAGTTTAATACCTTGTCTGAGTTTCCTTAATATATCTTGACGAGGTAAAAAGAAGGTAAGTCTTGCTGGATGCCTCATGTGTCCGGCCATTCTTTTTCCTTCTGTACCGCTTCCCCAAAATAAGTCTGCTCTACCAGTGCTCTTAATTGCACCTCCGGTGTCTTGGTTAAGGACAAAGTGATTGTGGTTGACCTCTCTTTCAATTGCTCCATCAGGGGTTATTTCTAGTTGAGGATAACTCAAGTGCCCAAGTAACCCCAAATTAAAGTACTCAGTGTCCACCGCCAGAGTTCTTCTATCTGTAACCTCTGCGCCGATTGTTGTTCTTGCCCGGCCTTCAATCTTTTTAAAGAAAATATAGCTCGGATTTAGTGAAAGAATATCTTCTAGTTTATCCCAATACTTTCTTCTTAAAACCTCCTCAATACTTTGAAGGCTCATTTTGTCCTTGGGGATATCGTCTTTTAGAAATTTACCTATAGGTTCATACTTCATTCCATTTTGAGCATGGTATCCAACGGTAAACGAGTCACCATTTTCTAGTTGGACGCGGCCTGACCCTTGGATGTGAAGAAAAAATGCTTCGATTGGATCCACATAGACAATTTCTAAATTTTTATTTTTTAGCGCTCCTTTAAAATCGATTTCGGCTCTAGAAGGGAGAGGTATGATTTGCTTATTTCCAAATTTATCTGTTGAGAGCTGTGCTGAAATTACTTTTCTAGAGGTGTCAATTGGCCCGTATAATTCTTCGGAGAATTGGTTAAGCTTCACCTCTACTAAATTCTCTGGTGCTTTATAAAGTGGAGTCGAGTATGTCTTATTTTTTTTCAATGATCCTTTTATCAAGGGTTCATAGTAACTGGTGAGTAGAATTTCTCCATAGCGTTCTTTTCCAAAAGCCATATATGGTTGAAAATAACTTTTTAAGTGTTTTTGGAAATCATTTTTAGAAGAGGAGCATTGATTTAGTTGGCTTAAAATTGTTTTGTATTCGTTCATGGAGAAAACGACGGGATAGTCAATGAGATTGTCATCAGCAGATAATTCAAGCTTCTCAATTGTATTTGTTATTGCTTGTTTTAGGTTCTTAAATGGTAAGTCATCTCTAAATTCTTTATTATGGGATTCAGGGAGAAGTGCCTCCCTTTTGGTTTCGACAGGCCCATGAGAGCAAGAGTACATAATGCTAATAGCTACAGCAGCGAGGGTTCTTTGCAAGTATTTGAAAAAATGAGGATTCATATCATTACCGGTTATTAAATTGACTCGCTCAACGGTAAGATGGTGCAGTGCTCTTGTCAATTCTTCTCAGGTTTTGTTAGTTTCCCTCATTCATTTTTTTTCAAGGGGTGTGTGTTGCGTTGCATTTTGGTTTTTCTACTTTTCATCTCATTTAGTGCCTTTTCGATGAACTCTGTTAAATCATCAAAATCAATTTGTGGAATGTATGATGATCGAAGACCCAGTTTCAATCCTTCCGTTGGAAGAGCACTGAGACCAGGTGATCGAAACGGTTGCTCTATTACTTTGATTGGAAAAAGCTGTGCAATTAGTGCGGGGCATTGTCATGAGCGTCTTGAGAAAGTTGAGTTTAATGTTCCCTTAAGTGATGCAGAAGGAAAAATTCGCCCAAGTGACCCGAGTGATGTTTACCCAATTGATAAAGACTCAATCGTTTTTCAATATGAAGGCAAAGGAAACGACTGGAGCGTATTTCGCTTAAAGAAAAACACATACTCCAACAATTATCCAGGTGAGCGGTTTGGCTACCTTGGGATCTCTGATGAAAAACCTGAAATTGGTGACCAGGTAAAGCTATATAGTTACGGGTCTGATAAAACTGATGGAGAGTTAGAGAGAAATTATATTCAGCAAGTTAGTGATGGGCCAGTTTTAAAGATCGAGGAAAAATTCTTTAGTTATTCAGCGGATTCAAAAGGCGGCTCATCTGGAGCCTCAGTTATCAGCATTAAAACCAATAAAATATATGGGATTCATACTCATGGGTGGTGCGATGAAGAAGGTGGTTGGAACTCTGCAACGCTAATAAATGGTAACGATAAACTGAGAGATGCGATAAATACTTGTTTATTTTGGGAGAGGGAGAATCTATAGACTTTAATGTCTAGGATAAGTTTATCAAAAATTAGGGATTCCATTTTTTCTGATGTAAAATTTCTCTATGACCAGCAAAAACCTCAAAAAACCAGTACCAAAAAAAGTAACAGCTGAAGAACTAGACAAGCTTAAAAAGCTTAGTATTTCTCAGCCAGGTTTAGTTGAGTTTGCCAGCAACATTGGCTCTGGTGTGGTTGCCCCGCTCGAGGAGAGTGCTATTCGAACCTCTTCGCACAAGGCGATGTGTGAGCAACTAGACATTCAGATGGCCCAAATCGTCGACCAGATAAAACTTCTCGCAAGCCAAGTTGAAGATCTTCAAAATAGAAAAAAGATATCAGAGGAAATATATCTCTCTAAAATAACTTTCGAGCCCGTTGTTGGAAATACTTATTATCTCTACTACTCAGACAAAGAAAAAAGAAAGATATTATCGATGATTGCTCCAAAAGAGTGGGGCAAGAGTGGAGGCCACCTATCTTTTATTGCAGAGGTTATTTTGCAAGGAGACAAAACTTGGAAAGTGGTGACCATTGAGGAGTAATACCTTAGTTTTGACAGCTTCTAATTTCTTCGAGTAGTTCGGGATCAAATTTTGTTACATTATCTCTTATCTCATTGACCACAGTGAGACTTCTCCTCATCACGTTGACTAGTCGACAAAAACGCGGATCTCTTTCTTGTACTTCACTTTTGACAAGCTCAAATGAGGTGACGTTATACTTTGTTTCAAAAAGAACTTTGTAAAATAACTCATCGTAATTTAGCTTCACATTTCTTCCTGAAAATTTAGATAATTTTTCGCCAATTTTTTTATCGTGAATAGAAAACTCCCAAGTCAATTTATCTCCGCTTCCAAGGTCCAAAATCCCCTCATAGGTTGGGTAAATCACACCTTTTTTCGAAAGTTTAACTAACTTACCAGACCTCGCACCACTGGAGTAGGGATAGGTAAATATTAAGTAGGTCCCACCAATAAAAAGAGAAACCAAAATAAATAAAATGCCAAATATTTTAATCTTCACAAAATAACCTTAGGTAAGTAGATTTTTAACATTATAAAAATTCTTTTCACGAAGGGCAATATGATTGATCTATTTAAAAAAGTTATAAATTCTTATGTCGATAGTGGCTGGGAAATAAGCTTAGCCTTTAAATCAGAAAGTATTCGGAGCCTAAGTTACTTAAATGGTAAAAAAGAAAACTTTAATAAGTCAGTCAGTGCTGGAGTAATGGTTTCTGTGGGGAAAAACGGGAAAGTTTTTAGGCAAGCGACTCCCATTATTAAAGGTGATTACTTAAAAACGTTAATTGATCAAGGTATCAAAAACTTTAATATTCTCGAACCTAACTTTTTATCTGAAAGTAGCATGTCGATACATACGGGGGAAGTTTACGACTTATCATTAGAAAAACCACTTTTATTGAAGAGCTTCTCCGATAGTTTGGCAACTTCTTCATCCGTTAATCATAAATGGATTGATTTTATTCGTTCCAGTTTGAGTGAAAATTTGGAAGAACGAATTATCGTTAACTCTCAAGGTGGAGTTTTTCACGATAAAAAATATTTCACCGATTATTATTTAGATTTAATGGGGTCTCGTGATCAGCTTAACCAAAATCGATCCAATGGAGGTGTGGTCTTTCAAGGAGCCGTTGATGATTCATTTTTATTAAACACGCTAGAGAAAAAGGAGTCTTTAACTAGAGAGCTAGACTTGCTTTTAAGTGCCTCTCCGTGTCCTAAAATGGTTGGTGACTTACTGCTTCCTTCTGATCAAATGTATATCCAAATACACGAATCAATTGGGCATCCATTAGAGCTTGATAGAATCTCAGGTGATGAGAGAAATTATGCTGGTGGTTCATTCGTTAAAAAAGATGATTTTGGTCAACTAAGGTATGGGCCAGAGATAATGAATGTCGTTTTTGCACCAAGTGAAAAAAAACAGCCCGTCGGTTATGAGTTTGATGACACCGGCTTAAAAGCGGCAGATGCCTTTTTGATTAAGGATGGGATTCTTCGTGCTGGTATCGGTGGTGCAGAATCTCAAAAACGACTGGGTGTGTTGGGGACCTCAAGCACGAGAAATAGTAGTTGGAATAGACCTCCTATTGATCGGATGGGAAACATTAATCTTTGTGCAGGAGAAAGTCGCTATGAGGATATGATCAAATCAATTGAGAATGGAGTGCTCATGAAGACTAATCGAAGTTGGTCTATTGATGATCAGCGCGATAAATTTCAATTTGGTTGTGAAATAGGGTATTTGATTAAAGATGGTGAAGTTAAAAATGTTGTTCGGTCTCCAAATTATGAGGGGCGAACAATACCATTTTGGAATAGTCTCAAAATGGTTGGAGATCGTAATACTGTAGATGACTTTGGTACTTCTAATTGTGGAAAAGGGGAGCCAAATCAAGCCGTGAGAGTAGGGCACCAGTCACCAGCTTGTTTATTTTCAAACATCTCAATCTTTGCAGGAGAGTAGAGCAGTGAGTTCAATTAATAAGAGTTATATTCAACAGTTGTTTGATTCAATATGTGTAGAGAAATTTCCGTCTAATTTTTATTTTTATTTTTCAGGAGAGAGGTCTCGGTTTTATCGAGTTAATAAATCAAAGTTAAGACAAGGAACTTTTGTAGATCAATCAAAGTTAACAATATGGCAAAAAAATGAAAACGATGAAAATACTTTTTCCATAGAGCTCATCGGAGATCTAAAAAATGATGTTGAACTGGTGAAAAACGCTTTAGGTGATGAGTTCACTCAAGATGTTAAAATAGCGACAACTGATGAGTGCAATATTGAGGAAAATAAAACTGTTAATGTAGAATTTCTTTCAACATTAATTGATAGTGAGGATATCGTTGGGATACTTAGCGAGGGTAGTCTTCAACGAGGTGTCATTCAAGGTGGAACGAATAATCTAAAATGGTTTGATTGTCATCGAGCTGATATAGATTACTCTATCTTTAGAGGTGATAAGTGCGTAAAAGAGTTTTACTCTGAAAAGCTTATCTCTAATGAAAAACTAAAAAATTCACTGAGTGAAAATATTCTTAAGTTAAATATTTTGTCAGGAGAGAGGATTGAACTTGAACCTGGACTTTATCCAGCATATTTCTCGCCAAGTGCGGTGAATGAAATTTTAAGTATGTTTAACTGGCAAGGTATTCAAGGGAAGGCCTTTGCTGAGAAGCAGTCCGTTTTTATGGATTTATATGCGGGGGCGAGGAAATTAAATAAAAGGTTTAATCTTCGTGAAAATTTTAAATTAAATCTTTCACCAATATTTAACCAAGAGGGAGAAGTTTCAGAGGAGATTATTGAAATTGTAAAAGACGGTACTTTAATCAACCCTCTTGTTAACTCTGTGACAGAGCGAAAATATGGCCTGAAATCTAATAAGGCAGATCAATATGAATCTTTAAGATCTGCAGAGTTGTTAGCTGGGACAGAGCCAGAGAAAGACCTCATATCAAAGGTTCGAAATGGCCTCTATATCTCTAACCTTCATTATTTAAATTGGTCCAGTAAAAAATCAGCGTCGATTACGGGCATGACTCGATATTGTTGTTACTTTATTGATGAAGATGGTGAAAAGCATCCGATTAAAGACATGAGATTTAACATGAGTCTTTATGATCTTTTTGGGAGCTGGCTGCAAGAGTTTTCTTCTGAGTCTCAAATTTTTAGCGATTCAAATACATACGAACAAAGACATTTGGGAGGAGCAAAGGTTCCAGGGATGTTAAGCTCGATTAATTTGTCATTGTAATAATTGGCCAAAAATTAAGCAGCTATGATTTTCGATAAGCGTCCATTACTTTCTTAATTCTTGCATTTTCCCAAATTATTTCCGAGCGAAAAGTTTGTTGAATGAAATCTTTAAATTGAGTAGAGGTGTAGTTTGGGTCAAGTAAATGAAGAAGTTTATCCAGCTCAGCATAAACTAGCTCAAGGTTTCTAAATCTTTTGCGGGGGTTTTTATTGAGCATCTTTAAAATTGTTTCTTGGAGGTCATGTCCAATCTTTTCATTATAAAATCTTGGAAGAGGTACTTCGCATTTGTGTATTTTTTTTATTACCTCGATATAATTTTTGCCTGTAAATAATTTTTTTCCTGTCGCCAGTTCCCAAAAAACAACTCCTAGGGAAAATTGATCAAAACGATGATCATAAATACCAGGGCTAATATATTCCGGGGCCATGTATGCGGGTTTACCCTTGTATACGCCAACTTGGGTTGTATTAATATTTGATTTTGCTTTTGCGATACCAAAGTCAATAACCTTCACAATGCCTTCAAAGTTAACCATTATGTTTTGTGGGCTAATGTCACGGTGAACTATTCGTTGAGCATTTTTATTAAATTGGTCCTTGTATTGGTGAGCATAATGAAGTCCTTTGGCTGCCTCCATAACAATATAGATGACATGCGAAAGATCGATATGTCCTTTTGTTTTATCAAGTTTCTTTTGAATTTCTCGGAGAGTGACGCCTTGAATATACTCCAGGACACAAAAAAGTTGTCCATCCTCTTCTCCATAATCAAAGGTTTGGGCAATGTTTGGGTGGTTTAGTGGAAAGGTTGTTCTTATCTCATCAATAAAGCTTTCTTTGTGTTCATCGTTATTGATAATTTCAGGTTTAATTTTTTTGATAACAACGAGTCTTTCAAGTCCATGAATGTGTTGGAGGGCCCTTGAAATGGTTCCAAAGCCACCCGTTTTGATATGGTCTAATAAAATATATTCTTTTTTCTTTTTCTTTCTTTTTTCCACAGACCTATTTTAGCCGATATCCACTTATTTCCAAAAATTCTTTTACTCTCGGCAAATTGATGTGGCAGTAACCCATTGGATTTTTCTTCAGGTAATCTTGATGATATTCCTCAGCAGTATAAAACTTCTCTGGATCTAAAACTTTTGTAGCAATTGGTGATTTGTAGGCAGAACTTATTTGATTGATGTAGTCAAGAATTTCTTGGCGCTGGTTTTTGTTGGAAAAAATGACACTTAGGTATTGAGGGCCAATGTCATTTGCTTGTCCATTTGTTTGAGTAGGGTTGTGAATTTTAAAAAATAGATCCAAGATTTTTTGGAGAGTAATTTCATTGGGATCGAAATCTATTTCCACGACTTCAAAATGTCCTGTTGTCTTAGAGCAAACCTCTTCATAGTTCGGATTTTCCGTTACGCCTCCACAGTAGCCAACCCTAGTTTTCTTTACCGCAGACAAGAGTTCAAAAGCTGCTTGTACTCCCCAGAAGCAACCAGCACCAAGTATTATTTTTTCATGACTCATAAAAGTTCTTGCCTTGCTGAGTTGTTATCTTTTTGCCAATTAATAATTGGCATTAAAATGGTTTCCATTTTGTCTCCATTGTATTCAATTTTTTGCCTGTAGGTATTAACAATCTCTAAGTTATTATTCACAAAAATAACATTGGAATATGTATCAAGAAGTTCATAGTCTTGAATGAACTGGTTTTCTTCTATGGGGTTATCAAAGTCTAGAAAGATGCAAATGACAGAGCTTGAGCCAAATTTCAGAGGAATTCTTTTTAGGGCAAATTCAATAAAATGAATCATTTTAAATATATGATTCGTTCGGGCTGCACTATCGGTTGGAAAATCTGAATCTCTAAAAAAACCATAAACAGCCTCAAAGCTCATTGAGTGGACCTTTTTTTGATCAATCGCCATAAGAGGAAGAGTTTGGTCAAGTGCTGTAAAAGTCAGTTGCTTACTATTCATATCTTTTAAAGGGCAAAATATAATTTCCTCACATTGATTAATTTTATGTTGATCGTGAGTTACCGGATTAATTTTTACTAACTGTGCGATTTTATTTTGGGAGAGAATTAGAGATAGTTCTCCAATCGTATATTCTTCAAAAATAAATTCTTTATTTTCACTCGTCGGCTTAGCGGTGAAGGCAAAAGTCGTTAAAGCACCTTCCGTTTCAAAAATTTGATAAAAGTCTTTAGTTGAGGAATGAACTTGCACGTAGACAATAGAGTAATATGAAAGGTTTAAATATTCAGCTGGCTTTCGGATCGATTGTTTTTGAGCATCAAAATTTACTTTCTCATACCAAGATAAAAAATTACTTACTTCTTTCATTTCTTCCTCCTCCTTGAAGTTAGAAATCAATCTTAGTTGATTTGTTTAGGGTAATTCAATGGAATTTTCTTAAATTTTATTAACTTCTGTAGGATCTTTATTTTCAAACTTCAATGAGTGACAATTTTTATAAACATTTTGATAGAGCCAATTTTCATTAAGATATCGTAAAGCGCATTTTTTCGTTCTGTTAAGGCTAAACTGTTTGTTGCAATCACTAATAATTTTTTTCAACATACATCGCTGAGTTTGAATCAAGGAGGTCCTTTCAATAAAAGGCCCAACAAATCTAAGCTGATCAAATAAGCGCTCAGAGATATCTGGCTCAATAATAAGCTTGGTATTTAACTCAAAGAGCATTTCGTGTTCAAAAGCATTTAAATGCTGATTTGAGCAAAAATCAATGATGGATAGTGTTGAATTAACTAACTGAGGAAGGTGTTGATTCTCGCGGCAATGACAAAATCGAATAAAGTTTTGTGTCGGATGGATAAAATCCAAAGAAGTGTGATCGCTCTTCACTGGAAAGAAATAGGAGTGCTTAAAGATACACTTTCGAAGGCTAGTTGATATTGTCGATACATCATTGGCTTCAGCGCTATTTTCTGCTCTTGGGTGAAGTTTAGCATTAAAATTGAGGGTAAAGCTTAGAACGAGGAAAAATGAGGCAAGCGCGAGCTTTAAATAAATTATCATTAGTCTATATTGACTAAATTTTATTTTTTACGAAAAAACAGCAGTATATGTTGAGGTTTTAATTAGATTTGATAAAAAACTGCCTATTTATTGGTTTTGTAAAACTCATAAGCCTTTTGCGCCCAGTTTTCGGCTTGTTTTTTACCTTCTTTTCCCCAGTAATGAACGCCATCCAGTCTTGGGTTGCTTGGGTAGGTCGTTACAGCGGAGCTATCAAATATTGGACATCTCTCCTTAACGCCTTCTTTTGCTAATCGGTATAACCTTGGTGTTCTTTCATTTTTTCTCGATGAAGGTGCGCCAATCCAAAGGCACTTCGCACCTGCATTCGTTACTAGCGTGACGATTTCATCGATATCTTTAACAGTATATTCATCACTCCTGTTAGTGTAGTTGCCACCAAGCTCAATAATGACTAGTTCTGGTTTAAATTCTTCAAGAGTACGGTCGATAATAGGTGTTTTGCCTTCTTTTCCTGATTTTACAACTCCATTTTGGTCACGGTGAAAGTAACCACATCTAGTTTTTTGACCAGTTCTAAACCATTTGGCCACGGCGCCACAGCTTGTGTGAGTGACAACACTGGTTTCATCTTGCCTAATTAAAGAATCAAACTTTTTTCCAAAAATACCCACTGAGTGCGAGTCCCCGATAAAAAGAGTATTTGCTGACAATAATGAAGGTGCAAGAAGGGTTAGTGTTAATAGTATTGATTTCATTTTTTACTTACCCCAGCTTACTTTTGATTGAATTGATCGCTCACCTTTTTTGTCTAATCTTTTAAGAATTATGGAAAAGCCATTTTCAATAGAGACTTTCACTCGAGAACATCCAATTCCGTAGCTAGTCCACTTCTCTTGAGCACCTCTTAAGCCTGGGAACATTGTTGAGAATGTTCTAATTGCTGAATTTGGAAACCTAATAGGGTAAACCCCACCTAGGTTTGAGGCGATAGCAATCTCCCAGTTTTGAAGAGATTCTTCATTGTTGACGTTGATTGAGGACATTTCAAAAAACGCACAAGTCGAGTTTTTTGTATATTGCTCTTCTCTGCTTTTGAGGAAGTTTTCCTGCTCCTCCTCAGTTAATCCTCTCAGTTGAGAAACTTGATTTAATTCGGACAGAATATAAGATTGGGTTATTGGAAATATCTTAAATTCAAAATCTCCGCCATTCATATAATGATATTTAGTCAAAACGGTTTGAACCTCAATGGGGGTTAATTTACCATCAGAATTTGTTGAAATTAGATTTTTTTCAGTTTTTATTCCTGAGCATCCAAACATTAATGCCGCTAGGCTTAGAGTTTTTAGAGCACGCATGACTATGTCCACTTTTAGTTAAACTTGGAATTATAGTTTAATCAAGACCTTAAGTTTGAGCAAGAGTTCTTAGGATCGGCATTCGCTGCAGTTTTTGATTTTTTTTAATCGATAGTTGTTTAGAAGCTGATAAGCTAATGCTGTAAACTCAAGACCAATTTTGGTTGATAGAATGGGGCTCAGCTTAGAAAACAGTTTTATTTGCTCAAGAATTTTTATAATTGCTTGCTCGCTAGAGAAGATTTCTCCATCTTGGTCGGCGACGTGGATTGTTTTTCTGGCACTCCAGTAGTTGAGACCAGGATAGGTTTCATAAATTGCTTGGTCAGTTATTGGCCGAAAAGTCAGCTTTCTATCTAAATCAATTTTCTCTAGAAGTATTTTTATTTGGTTGCAAATAGAGCAGTTCGGATCATAAAAAATAGTCATATTAAACAATTAACACTTTAGCCAAAAAAATCAATGAATAGTTATAAATGTATAATATTTATCGAGCAAAAATGCCTCCATTTGAAAGAATTTGAGCATCTTATATAATAAAAAAAACGACAACAATTAAATAATATTAGGTTCATAAATGCTGAAAAAACACATTTTAATAGCTTCAATTTCTCTTTTTCTTTTTTCTTGCGCCGGCCATAAAGTTGAAACCTCCAGCGGGACGACAGCCAAAAAGTCCGTGGGAGATGAGATTGCAATGATCTTAGAAAGTGAGGGAGGAATTACACCGGTGAATCAGTTCTATGAAAGTGGTGTGATCACAAATTCCTCTCCAGCAAAATTTTTAAAAAACAAAGAGGTAAGAAGCAATCAATTGACACGAGAGCGACTGTCTGAGTCCAATCTGGTAAATACAATGGAATTATCAGGAGGTGATCAGGGTTTAATTGAGAAATGGGTAGAGTATTTTTCAGTTAAGGATAGGGAGCGGTTTCAGCGGATGTTAAACCGCGGAGAAATATATCGTGAGGTTGTTCAAAATATATTGTTGGAAAATGGTCTTCCATCAGATCTCTTTTACCTTGCTTTGATTGAAAGTGGTTTTGTTACTTCGGCAAATTCACACGCTAGTGCAAAAGGTGTATGGCAGTTTATGAAGGGCACCGGAAAGCAATATGGATTATTGGTCACTCCTTTGATTGACGAGAGAGAGGACCCCATTCGAGCAACTGAGGCAGCAGCAAAATATTTGAGAAAGCTTTATAGCGCCTACGAGAGTTGGGAGTTAGCATTTGCAGCATACAATGCAGGTGAATACAGAATTTTAACCTCAATTATGAAAGGAGAGACAAGAAACTACTGGGAGCTTGCAGATAAGAAGCTCATTCCACCAGAAACGAGAAATTATGTTCCTAAAATAATTGCAGCAATGAAGATCGCTAGAAACCTTGATAAGTACGGATTTGAACTTGCTCCAGAGAGTGAAAATATAATTTTTCCAGACTTAAAAATGTATGAAGTAAGATCACCAGTTAGAGTCAGTAGTATTGCAGAGGTCATGAATATCTCTGAAAAGGAAGTTTTAAAATATAATCCTCATTTAAAAAATGGGGTTACTCCTATGAATCAATCGTCCTATGAAATTTGGTTTCCTGATGTGAATAGCTATGAAACTCAGAGGCTACTTGGAACCCTGAGAGCTGAAAAACGTCAGTCCAATGCAATCGCTCAGAGTATCCCTAAAAAGACTTACAAAGTAAAAAGGGGAGACACATTAAGTGGAATATCAGAAAAATTAAATACGCCGATATACTTACTTAAAAAATTTAATAATCTAAGTTCTAGTCGAATATATGTGGGGCAGTCACTTCGATATAAGGCTAAAAGTTATCGCGGCGTTGCAAGTAATTCAAATGTCTACAAAGTTAGATCTGGAGACACTTTATCAAAAATATCGAAAAGGTTTAATATCAGGATCAGTAATTTGAAGCGCTACAATAAATTGAAATCTAATCATATTTATGTGGGACAACAGATTTATTTAAACCAGAGTAGTGCAAATCAAACTTTTCATGTCGTAAAACGAGGTGAAAATCTTTCATTAATTGCAAGGAAATACGGTGCTGAAATAAGCATGATTAAAAAGAAAAACAACTTGAAGTCTAATAACATCTTTCCCGGGCAAAAATTGGAAATCTAAGCATCTTACTTAATTTCGATCTTAATAGGGCTCGCTTTTAATTGAAAGATACTTTCAGACAGTTGACTTGATAGGTGACTTGCTTTTAAAAAGTGCCCCAATATATGTGACGTGATAAATGCCCCAACCCCTAAGGAAAGGGTAAGTCCTGCAGTTTTTATCATGAATGTGATTAAAAAAATATTTTTATTAATCACCTCATAGCTTGGAGAAAAAATATTGGAGTTTAAGTTCGTGTACCCTGTGACAAAAATGAGAGCAGAACACAAAGCACCAATCGGAATATAAAGATTTCGAAGGGCTTTAATGATTGACTGTAAATCCTCGTATTTATAATCTAGAAACCATGGTTCCTTAAATAATAAGTTGTTGACGATTTCCTCACTTTTTTCTCTAGAAGAAATACCGCCCTCTTTAATATAGTTCATTACTTTTTCTTTAAGATTTCTTGCGAGGCTATTTTTAATTAGTTGTGGAACCCACTTAAAATTATCCTCTTCAATGTAATCCAGCTTTGTTGCTGGTTGATGTTGGCCGGTGCTTCTGTAGTAATCAACATCTTGGATGTTTTTTAGAGTTAACTTAACTACTTTTTTTAAATGTGAAGTTGTCATAAAGATATTTAAAGTGAAAATTAGTTCAATGATAAGAAAGAAGAAGGTAATAAAAATCATTATTGAAATAAGAATTTCCATATTAAATTTCCTTTTTATTTTTAGGCGTCGTCTTAAAAGCAATAAAGCTTTCTATGCACTTGTTTATAAAGCAAACTTTTCCAGAGGAAATAGTTGACTTCGATTGAGAGACAATTAATTTTTTTAAAAAGTTATCAGAAATGTCACCCGAATCTAGACCATTGATTGCTCGATAAAATTTTTCCTTTAGAACTTTGTTAGAAAAGGTAAAGTGAAGGTCTGAATCATTATTAAAAAATTTATTTGAAATAAGTTTATCTATCACATTATCAACCGTGTTAATTTCTGTATTGAAAACGACAGTATTTTTTGAATGATAAAAAACTTCAAGCTTCTCTTTTTGTATTGGTGTTGAGTCAAGAAATTGAGAATAATCGTCACTATTAAACCTAAGACTAATAAGAGTTTTTAAATAGGTTAGAGCGATGACAGAGCTAATAAAGAAAAAGAGTAGTATTACACTCAAGATAATCGGCCCATTTTTCTTTAATTCTTGGGAAGAGGTAAATTTATTTGTTAAAAATAGCAAATTCATCATTTTATTTTTCGGTTTTAATGTAAAATTTTTGAGGAAAAATAAATATTGCTTAAAAAGCTCATGGATGAGTTGAGGAAAATCATGAATGATTTTGAAATAAAAAAAAATACGAAAAACATATTAGTTGATCAGAACTCTCGGAATATGTCGCATATACATTTTCAAAAAAAATTAAATAGTGAAGTTAATGCAATATGCCTGACGTCAATGACCTTTGACTCGGTTTTAACTGAAGCAATTGAAGGTCTTGAGCATTACGAGACTAGATGTCTTTGGGAAATTTCTAAAGCGGTGACAGAGGGAATTAACGTTCATTACTTTTCAAAGAGAGCTGTTTGTCGCGAAGCAATTGAGCATTTTTTTCAAGTTTTTTC
>Ga0181565_10000915_pt1 | contig 22334 bp, 20 predicted proteins | sample 101ome_16_FD_129661 | JGI IMG/M metagenome (GOLD analysis project Ga0181565, IMG submission 129661) | Coastal salt marsh microbial communities from the Groves Creek Marsh, Skidaway Island, Georgia - 101401AT metaG (megahit assembly) | ecosystem: Environmental > Aquatic > Marine > Intertidal... | reverse complement strand
GCAACCGAAGACGAAGCCATCAAGCGCGAAATTTACAAGGCGGTCATTCCGTCGCTGCGCGACGACGCCATTATCGCATCGAATACTTCGTCGATTTCAATCACGCGCCTCGGCGCGACCACCGACCGGCCGGAAAAGTTCATGGGCATGCATTTCATGAACCCGGTGCCGATCATGCAGCTGGTCGAGTTGATCCCCGGCATCGCCACCGACGACGCCACGCATAAGGTGGTCGAAGGCCTGACCTACCGGATGGGCAAGACGCCCGTGATCTCGGAAGATTTCCCTGCCTTCATCGTCAACCGCATCCTGCTGCCGATGATCAATGAAGCCGTGTACACGCTGCACGAAGGCGTCGGCTCGGTAAAGGATATCGACATCGCGTTGAAGCTCGGCGCCAACCATCCGATGGGCCCGCTGGAACTGGCCGATTTCATCGGCCTCGATACATGCCTGGCGGTGATGCAGGTGCTGTATGACGGCCTGGCCGACACCAAGTACCGCCCGTGCCCCCTGCTGGTGAAATACGTCGAAGCCGGCTGGCTGGGGCGCAAATCGGGCAAGGGTTTCTACGACTATTCGGGCGACCAGCCGGTACCGACGCGGTAGGCCGGCCGTTCGAACACGCCAACTCTTATCCCCTACCCCTCAAGGGGGAGGGGACTCTGTTCATATAAAATCTACTCCGCCGCCTGGGTCGGCACGGGCTCCGCGTTCGGTTCCCACTGGCCCGCCCCTTCGAGCGCCATGGCAGCGGGCATGACCTCTTTCGAGAAGCGTTCCATCGACGCCATCGTCATGTCGTGCGGCATGCTGCCGATCTGGAACATGCCCAGGAAATAGCCGAGGCCGACCTTCTCGTGACAGGCGGCGAGTTTTTCTCGCACGGTGTCCGGGCTGCCCACGATGATAACGTCGCGTTCGATCAGGGTTTCGATCGAATGGGAGGACAGCAGGCTCGCCTTCGTCTTCAGCACGCGCTTGTAGGACTCGATCGACATATACCCCGGCGGCAACAGCATCGTCGCCGGATACCGCAGCAGCTTGTTGAAAAACAGTTCGACATGCGGCCGCGCTTCCTCGACGGCTTGTTCGTCGGTTTCGCCGACATAGATCGGCGCCGCCCAGCCCAATTGTTCCGACGTAGCCGTATAGCCGTGCCGGTGCGCCACATCGCGATAGGCGTTATGGAACCGCACCACGTTCTGGAACGGCGAATAGGTCTGCAGATAGGTGTATTTGCGGTCAGGATGCGCCGCCCACTCGATGGTTTCGGTCGATCCCTGGCTGGGTACCCAGATGGGCGGATGGGGATCCTGAAACGGGCGCGGCCAGGTGTTCACGTAATCGAAGTGATAATGCTTGCCTTCGAACGCGAACGGGCCTTTCTCGGTCCACGCCTTGATGACCAGATCGTGCGCTTCGTGAAAGCGTTCGTGGCTCACAGCGGGATTGGCGCCCATCGAGTAATATTCGCAGCCGAGCCCCCGGACCATGCCGCTGATCAGACGACCGCCGGTGATGCAGTCGATCATCGCGTGTTCTTCCGCCAGCGTCTGGGGATGATCGCGAATGCCGAAGGCATTGCCGAGAATGGCGATTTTGACGCGCTCGGTCTTGGTCGCCAGCGCCGACGCCATGACGACCGGCGACGGCATCAGGCCGTAGGCGTTCTGATGGTGTTCGTTCACGCAGACGCCGTCGAAGCCCAGATCCTCGGCAGCCTCAAGCTCATCAAGGTACCGGTTGTATAGTTCATGGCCCTTTTCGGGATCGAAATTGGTATTGGGATAGGTCACCCAGCAGGTGTCGTATTCCTTGTCGTAGTCAGGATCGACATACGCGTAGGGCATCAGGTGGAAGAGAAAAACCTTCATCGGCTTATCCTGTCGGTTCGGGCAGCGTTATTCGGCGGCAACCTTGTTGCTTGTCTCACCGAACTGTTTCGCGGCCGGCATCACGTGTTCGGCGAAACGTTTCATGCTGGCGACCGTCATTTCGTGCGGCATCGACGCGATCTGGAACATGCCGAGGAACGTGCCGACGCCGGCTTCGCGCTGGCAGTATTCCAGCCTGTCGCGCACGGTATCCGGACTGCCGCAAATCACGATACCGGTTTCCATCAGCTCTTCCATGGACCGCACCTTGGACAGGCCGCCCTTGTGCTTCATGACGTTCTTGAAAGACCTCAGAGACAGATATCCCGGCGGCAGCAGCATTTCGGGCGTCATCCGCAGGAACTTGTTGAAAAAGGCCTCCACATGCGGACGCGCCTCTTCGATGGCCTTTTCATCTGTTTCGCCGACATAGATCGGCGCCGCCCATCCAACCTGTGAATCCGTGGCTTCGTATCCGTACATGTCGCGGGCGACGTCCCGGTACATGTGAAGGAATTTCTTCACAGCCTCGAACGGACTGTAGGTTTGCAAATAGGTGTATTTGCGATCGGAATGGGCCGCCCATTCGATGGTTTCCAGCGACCCCTGCGACGGGCACCAGATCGGCGGGTGCGGCTTCTGGTAAGGCCGCGGCCAGACATTCACGTATTCGAAGTGATAATGCTTGCCTTCGAACGCGAACGGACCTTCATCGGTCCAGGCGCGGATGACCAGATCGTGGGCTTCGTGAAACCGTTCGTGACTGAACGCGGGGTTCGCCCCCATCGAATAATATTCGGCGCCGATGCCGCGGACCATGCCGCTGATAAGCCGACCGCCGGTAATGCAGTCGATCATCGCGTGTTCTTCCGCCAATGTCAGCGGATGCTCGCGGAGGCCGAACGCATTGCCGAGCACGGCAATCTTGGCTTTCGACGTGCGGCGCGCCAGCGCCGAGGCGGGCACGATGGGCGACGGCATCAGGCCATAGGCATTCTGATGGTGTTCGTTGACGCATAGCCCGTCGAACCCCAGTTGCTCGCCCATCTCCAGTTCGTCGAGATAGGTGTTGTAGAGATAGTGACCGACCTTGGGATCGAAATTGGAATTGGGATAAACCACCCAGGAGGCCTTGTACTCCTTGTCGTAGTCCAGATCGAGACTGGCATAAGGCATCAGATGGAAGAGAAAGCACTGCATGGCGGATCCCCAAAATAATAAGGTTGCGAACGATTATAGCGCGGCTGACGGAGAGCGAAACCTCCCTGAATCACCCGGAAAACCGCCCGTCAAAAAAATTTAACCATAAAGACCCGAATTTAGGCTAGGTTTACGCGCTTGTTGCGGCAGAAAAAGAAGTCGTCATGAGCGCTCACGATCATATCGTCCTTACTTCGCACCCGCCGGTCGGCGGCAACGGCCAGCCTGCGATAAAATGGGGGGCAGCCGATCCGGCCGAACGCGGGCCGGTTATCGGCACCGTCACCGACCCGGCGATGCGGAACACCATCGGCACCCATTCGGGCAGCTATTCGGTGTACCTGGCGGCATCCGTCGCGGCGGGGCATCTGAAGCCCGATTTCAAACCCGACCTGCACAACACCATGCCTGTATCGCAAATCGGACCTCACCCGCAATGGTCGGCGCCGGGCAGGATCGTTTCGATCGATCCGTTCGGTCACATGATCACCGAATGTTTCGGCGAACAGCTCGAAGCCGGCATCAATATCCGCCCAACCATCGCCATCACCCAGGCGCGTCTGCAGATGCTGGAACTGCGCGAAGCGATCGAACTCGGCCGGCTGAAAGCCGACGGCAAGATCCTGATGGACAACGGCGACGTGTTCGTCACCAAGATCGCGGTCGATCCGGTCTGGCATCTGCCGGGCATGGCAGCGCGCCTGGGGTGCGATACGGCGACGCTGCGCCGCGCCCTGTTCACCTATACGGGCGGCATGTATCCCGAGCTTGTCACCCGCAGCGATCTGGAAGTGTTTCTGCCTCCCATCGGCGGGCTGTCGGCCTATATCTTCGGCAATCCGGATACGCTGTCGGACAAATCGGTGCCGCTGGCCTGCCGCGTTCACGACGAATGCAACGGTTCCGACGTGTTCGGATCGGACATTTGCACCTGCCGCCCCTATCTGACCCACGGCATCGAGATTTGCGTCGAGATGGCGCAGGCCGGCGGCAACGGGCTGGTGGTCTACAACCGCAAGGAAGCGTCAGGAAGAAGGCGACAGCGCCGCCAAGTATTTCGAACGCACCGAATGCGTCGCCGGCGTGCAGGACGCGCGGTTCCAGGAACTGATGCCCGACGTCTTCCACTGGCTGGGCGTGCAGCGGCTCGACCGGTTCGCATCGATGAGCGACATGAAGCACGACGCGCTGGCCGGCCAGGGAATCGAGATCGGCGAACGCATCGATCTGCCGGACGAGCTGATCCCCGAAGATGCCAGGGTGGAGATGGAGGCCAAGAAGGCGGCCGGATACTTCACCCAAACCGATATCAAGGACCAGGACGGGCTGAAAGACGTGAAGGGACGGCCCCTGTTTTGACGCCACCGGCCCCTGCACCTGTCGCTATCCGGGACCCTGTCGACGGCCTGCTGACGCCGGAAGCGGTGCGCACCCGCTGCGGTGAGATTCTGCAGGTGGGAGTGGATGGCGGACTACCCTGGTTCGACGTCGAATTGTCGAAACTTGCGGACGCCACGTCGCGCGTCGTCGCCGAAATCGAGGTGAACTATCCCGATCTGAACGTGCCTTTTCACAGCCGCTGGCGGCATTTTGAACTGGGCGGCACGGACCTTTGGGCCGACATGGCGGCAGCGCACGGACTTAACGGCGACGACCTGGCCGTGGCGGCGGGCGACCTCGCCATCGTGTCGGTGTTACTGGATGCCGGCGCCGGCCCGGACTGGATCTATGAAGACGACGCCACCGGGCTTCGGCTCGGCCGCTCGGAGGGGCTTGCGCTCGCCAGTCTCCGACTGTTCGGGAGCGGTATCCTCAGCGATGACGACGCCAGTCCGCTGCGCGCCGACGCGTCTGCGTTGTCTGCCCTGTCGGCGGAAACCCTGGGCCGTGTTTTTCAGGTTGCCGACGCCAATCCTCTGGTGGGTCTGGAACAGCGCGCCGGGCTGCTGAGAAAGCTGGGTGAGACGATCGCGAAACACCCGTCGTTCTACGCGCGCGGCGACGCAGTTCGGCCCGGCAACCTGCTCCCCGCGCTGGCGTCGCGCACCGATCTGCAGGCACGCGATATCCTTATCGCTCTGCTGACTACGCTGATGGATATCTGGCCCTCGCCGGTGCGCATCGAGGGGCGCCCGCTGGGCGATGCCGGCCGTCATGACGCCCTCGTCCGCGACGATAAAACCGACGGCATCGTGCCGTTTCACAAGCTGTCGCAATGGCTGTCCTATTCGCTGATCGAACCGTTACAGCAACTGGGCGCTCCCGTTTCCGGTCTCGATGGGCTGACAGGCCTGGCCGAATACCGCAACGGCGGATTGTTCGTAGACACCGGCGTGCTCACGCTGAAAGACCTGTCCGCCGTGGCCCAGGCCCATGCGCCGGCCAGCGAACTGATCGTCGAATGGCGGGCGTTGACGGTGGCGCTGCTCGACCGGCTGGCGTCGGATGTACGGGCTACGTTGAACAAATCCGCTGAAGAACTGCCGCTTGCCAGCATTCTGCAGGGCGGCACCTGGTCGGCGGGCCGCAGGATCGCCGCCGAACTGAGACCGGACGGCGGACCGCCGATCCGCCTCGACAGCGATGCCACCGTTTTCTAGGGAGAGACAGTCTTGGCCAAAAATACAAACGCCTCGGTAGAGGTGGTCGATCACCCGCTGGTCCAGCACAAGCTGACAATGATCCGCGACCGGAACACCGGCGCCGCCGATTTTCGCCAGTTGCTGCGCGAAATCAGTCATCTGCTGGCCTACGAAGTGTGCCGCGACATGGAGACCGAAACGGTCGAGATAGAAACGCCGCTCGAAACGGCGACCGGACCCAAACTGGAGGGGCGCAAATTGTGCCTGATTTCCATCCTGCGCGCCGGCAACGGTTTGCTGGATGGCATGCTCGACCTGATTCCCCTCGCCCGGGTAGGGCATATCGGTCTGTATCGCGACCCGGAGACCAAGGTGCCGGTAGAGTACTATCTGAAGCTGCCGGACCGGCTGGACGAACGTCTTTGCATCGTGGTCGATCCGATGCTGGCAACCGGCGGATCTGCGATTGCGGCGGTACACCGGCTGAAGCAGGCGGGTGCGAACCGGATCAAGTTCGTCTGTGTCGTCGCCGCGCCGGAAGGGATCGAGGCGTTCACCAAGACGCACCCGGACGTGCCGGTGATCACGGCGGCTATCGACCGGGAACTGGACGACCATTCCTATATCCGCCCGGGGCTGGGCGATGCCGGCGATCGTATGTTCGGCACGAAGTAGGTCGTTTCGTAATACGGCAGTTTTGGTATACTGGCCACCATGAAAAAAAATGAACGTATCATCATCTGCGGCGGCGGGCCGGTCGGGATGGTGGCAGCGCTTTCCCTAGTCCGCCAAGGCATCCCCGTGACCGTCCTCGAAGCCTTCGAGGAACCGCCGCAGGACCCGCGCGCGGCGACCATCCACGCATCGACGCTGGAAATGCTTCACACGCTGGATCTCGCCGAGGGCATCAAGGAACGGGGCCTTCTGGCGCCGGCCTTCCAGTTCCGCGACCGCAAATCGCAGGAAATCATCGCCGTCTTCGACATGAAGCACATCGCGGACGAAACCGAATTTCCGTTCGCCATTCAGTACGAGCAATGGAAGCTGACACGCGATGCTCTGGCGGCGGTCAAAACCCACGACATCGCCGATATCCGGCTGGGATCGACCGTGACCGCCTTCTCGCAGGATTACGAAGGCGTCACGGTCGTTTACGAAGACCCGGCCGGCGGAATGCACAAGGTCGAAGGACGCTATCTGCTGGCCTGTGATGGCGGGCGGTCGACCATCCGCATCGGCCTCGGAGTCTTTATGTCCGGCTTTACATGGGAAGAACGTTTCCTGGTGCTGACCACCGAACACGATTTCGCCGCCAGCGACGGATACATCAACCGCAATTACGTCATGGACCCAACGGAATGGCTGGCCGTATTCAAAGTCCCGGGCGACAGGGACCAGGGCATCTGGCGTACGCTGTTCCCGACAGAGGGGCATGAGAAGGACGAAGACCTGCTGTCCGATGCCGGCGTCACCCGGCGCATCAGCGGCCTGCGGTCCGACATGGATCACCGCGACATGCTTCACCGCAATCTCTATACGGTGAACCAGCGGGTCGCCGACCGGTTCCGGGTGGAACGCATCTTCCTTGCCGGCGACGCCGCGCATCTCAACAACCCGCTGGGCGGTCTCGGCCTCAACACCGGCATTCACGACAGCATGAACATCACCAAGAAGATCGGCGATGTATGGTACGGACGCGCGGATGAAGACGTCTTCGAACGCTATCACCGCCAGCGCCATCAGCTGGCGACGGAATTCCTGCAGAGCGTAACGATCGAGAATAAACGACGCATCGAGGAAAAGGATCCCGAGGTCATCCGCGCCAACCAGATGCAGCTGCGGGAAAATTCCGAAGACCCGGCGAAAGCCAAAGCCTGGTTGATGCGATCTTCCCTGCTCGACAGCGTGCGCAAGGAAGACACCATCGAGTAGCGCGTTACTCCAGAAACCCGTTCGCGCGATACCAGTCGACGGCATCGGTCAGGGCTTCGCGCGCAGGTCGCGGGGCGTATCCCAGTTGTCGTCCCGCCTTCTCGGACGAATAATACATGAACTTCGCCGCCATCCGCAGCGCGTCCAGCGTCACCGCGGGCTCGCGACCGGTCAGACGGCCAAGCTGCTCCGCCACCCACGCCACGGGAAACAACGGCGCGCGCGGGAGTTTCAGTTTAGGTCCCGGACGTCCGACATAGGCGGTCACGATTTCAATGATCTCCCGCAGCGACAGGTTCTCGCCGCCCAGAATATAGCGCTCGCCGATTTCACCCTTTTCGAACGCCAGCAGATGCCCTTCCGCGACATCGTCGACATGCACGGCGTTCAGACCGGTATCGAGATAGGCCGGCATCCGGCCCTTGGCGGCGTCCAGCACGATGCGGCCCGTCGGCGTCGGCTTGATGTCCCGGGGACCGAACGGCGCCGACGGGTTGACGATCACCACCGGCGCGCCTTCTTCTCGCACCAGCCGGTCGACCTCTTTCTCGGCCAGGAATTTCGATTTCTTGTAGTGGCTGATCATGTCGGTTTCGGTCGATAGCGTCGTTTCGTCCGACACCGCACCGTCCTTGCCGGCGCCGAGCACGGCGACGGAACTGGTATAGACGAACCGGTCCACGCCGGCTTCGGCCGCCGCCCGAACCAGGTCGCGCGTGCCGTCGACATTCGCCCGGTACATGGACGCGCCGCCGTCCGGCACCCAGATGCGGTAATCGGCGGCGACATGAAACACCGCGTCGCATCCGCTCACGGCGGATTTCAGGCTGGCTGCGTCTGACAGATCGCCCATCGCGATTTCTGCATCGAACCCGTCGAGGTTGCGCCGGTCGCTGGTGGGCCGCAGCAGAACGCGCAGTTCGTGTCCGTCAGCCGCCAATCGCCGCGCGACCGCAGATCCCACGAAGCCGGACGTTCCGGTGACGAGCGCTTTCATGATGCGTCCTTTCGCGCCGCGCGGAGATCCCGTAACAGCCCCCTGATTCCGAACACCGTGAATATCAGGGTACCGATGCTGCCGACGACAAAGAACCACCAGGTGCCGGTCAGCCAGATGATGGGGAGAATAAGATAAATACCGTCCTCGACCTCGAAGCGGCCGATCCGCGGGTACGGGTCGGGTTCGAAACCGGTGGCGCGCTCGACGCGGAATTGCAGGATCATATTGACGACGATCAGTCCCATGACGACCAGCGACGCCCACAACACCCAGTCAGGCGCACCGAACCGCCATTCCGCATATCCCATGCCCAGAAACATGGTGCCGTAGGATGCGGTACCGGTCATGGAATCGTACATGGCGCCGAACCGCGAAGACTTGCCGCTCTGGCGCGCCAGTTCGCCGTCCATGTGATCTATGAAACGTGCAACGGTAATCAGACCGGCAGCCCAGAGCGGCGCCGTCCCTTCTCCCCAGGCGAACAGAACGGATCCCGCCAGCGCCAGCAAAAGGCTGAAAGTCGTCACCTGATTCGGCGTCACGCCGGAATTCACCAGCGGCCGGACCAGGCGTGCGCAAATCGCCTGATCGTAGGGAACGGAACGGTCGTTGCTGTCGGACATCGGTCAGCCGGACTTTCTGGCAGGCCACAGCTGCATCAGCGACGGCAGCACGATCAGAGTGCACACCAGGGTCAGCCCGATGGACAGCATCAGCAGTTCACCCATGCTGGCGGTACCCCGATGACTCGAGACGGCGAGACTCCCGAAGGATGCGATGGTCGTCAGCGCGCTGAACGTCACCGCGCGCGGCGTACTGGTCGCGAATGCGACCGTACCGGAATGTTCTTCCCGTGCGCGTGAGACCAGATGAATGCCGCTGGCGACGCCCAGCCCCATCAAAAGCGGCAGAACGATCACGTTCGCGAAATTGAACGGCATGCCCAGAGCTACGGTCGCGGCCACCGTATAAAGAGCAGCGAGTATCAGCGGGATCAGCACCAGCAAAGTGTCGCGGACGGAGCGCATCATCGCAAAGACCATCGCCGATACCGCAACGATGGAAATCAGCGCCGCCGTGACGACCGAATTCACCACAGCGCGGCCCGCTTCGAGGATTTCGACCGGACTGTCCGTCGCGCCGGGCGAGATTTCGCGGACGGCGGCCACGAACCGCGCCAACGCATCCGGGTCTTCCAGGTTTTCACTGGGATAGACCTGCACCCGCGCGCGGCCGCTGGGTGCGAGATACCGGCCAAGAACTTCCGGCGGCAGGTCCTTCAGCGCGACGGGTCGCGCCGACAATGCCAGTTTCAATCGCTCGACCTGCGGCGCGAAAAATTCGAATACGTCTTTCTCGAACGCGATGCGCTGCTCCGGGTCGGACAGTTTCTCCATTCGCGCGTCGAGTTTCCGCGCGGCGTCCGATAGCTCCTTCAGCGGGCGATCCGCCGCACGCTGAAGCGTCTGGCGCAGGACCTCGAAAGCGGCTCCGCGTTCGGCTTCCGTCACCGGGACCGAATCCGACGCCCCCAGCGTCGCGTAGAATACATTCAGATCGGCGACGATCGCGAGCTTTTCTTCCTGTTCGACGGGGACGAGGTTCGCGGCGGTGACGACCTTGTCGACCTGGGGCAGAAGGCGCAGCTTACCGGCAACTTCGTAGGCATCGGACAGCGAATTGGCAAGCACCTCGATCGTATAGGGCGACAGACCCGGCGTCGCCGCAAGATCCCGGAACGTGCGCACCGACTCGGTCGACGGGTCGCGAAGCTTGATCGGATCGAGATCGAACCGCGCAAACGGCACCACCGCCGCGCAGATCGCGCCCAGCGCCAGGGCGCCTGTCGCGATACGGTGATCCGACCACCCGAAGCTTCGCGTCGCCAGCGCGGTCCGCGGCGCCGACGGCGGCAGCAGACTGAGAAAAGCCGGAATCACTGTAAACATCGCAGCGAAGGCGATGAACATTCCGGCACCAGCGATCAGCCCCAGCTCGGACAAACCCCGATAGTCGGTGGGAATAAACGAGAAAAAAGATATTGCGGCAGCGGTCGCACTCAGACCGAGCGGCATCGCAAGGCCGTGACCGGTCCGGCGCATGACCTCGCGCTGATCCCCGGCGCCGAGACGTTCTTCCCGAAAGCGAAGCGCGAAATGTATGCCGAAATCCACGCCGAGTCCGATGAACAGAACGGCGAACGCCACCGACACCAGATTCAAATGGCCGATCGCGAGCGTCGTGAAGCCCGCGGTCCAGACCAGCCCGCAAATCAGAGCCGCCAGGATACCCAGCACCAGACGCAGCGACCGGATGCCCCAGGCGAGCAGGATGGCGACCAGAACCAGGCTGACCAGCCCGGCATTCGTAGCGCCGTTTTTGACGCTTTCAAGCTCCTCGGTCGAAATGACGACACCGCCTGTCAGGCGAACGGTGACGCCCGCCTCTTCGGTCAGCCCGACATCGCGCGCCAGCGTTCGAATGCGTGCCATTGCTTCCGCAGCCGGAGACAGAGAACCGAAATCGACCTTCGGCTTCGTAACGATTACGCGACGGTTCGTGCCCTCATCCAGGCTGGTGTTGATCAGGTTGCGCCAGGAAAGCGGAGCCGATTTTCCCTCGGCGGTTGCTGCCGCGGCCTCGGAAATCCGGTTCAGTACGCTGGCGATGCGGCGCGCCTGGTCATCGTTTTCGGCGCCGTCGAGCGCATCCTTCAACACCCCGGCCAGTCCGCGCAAAGACGGATCGGCAGCCAGGGTCGACAGAAAGGGCTGTGAATCGGCCAGATCGTCCGCCAGACCGGTCAAATCGTCGAGACCGAGATACAGCAGCCCGCTGCGGAGAAAGAAGGGATGCGTTTCCGGGGAGAACACGAGCGGAAACCGGTCCGGGTCGGCACGCAGGCGGGCGGCAAGCCGGTCGGCGGCGCGATCCGCGCGATCCGGCACGTCCGCGTCGATCACGATGGCAACGTTGTCGGACAGGGTCGGAAACGCGTGACGGAATGCCTTAAAGCGCTGCCGAAAAGGCAGGTCCTCTGAAATCATCCCGGCCGTATCTGTATCGATTTTCAGATTTCCGGCGGCGTAGAAACCGGACAGCGCCGTCAGTCCGATCGCGACCGCCAGCGCGACCCAGGGCGCTTTCTGAACCCTGTCGACCAGTGCATTGACCCCCGCCTGAAACAGATTTGGCTGTACTTGGCCGTTTTTGCGGGACGCCATCAGCGATTACGCCGCACGTGTCCGGCGGCCTCCCAGATGGCGTAGATAAGATAGATCGGCGTGCCGACGCCCGCTGCCGCGACGAAGGGCGGCATCAGCCCGACCCAGGTGATCGGCCCGACAGCATACAGCGTATCCTCGATCTCGAAACCGGCACGTACGGTCTGAACGGTGGTCTCCTTGCCGAAAACGGTTTCCTGCCACAACCGGATGGAAAAGATCAGCGCCACCGACACGCCGGCCGCAATCCCGCACGGCACGGCCCACTCGCCCAGCCAGGTATCGCGCAGGCCGAAACCGGCGCCGACGAACATGGCGCAGTAGCTGGTCATCGCCGCGACGTGGTCAAAATAATGCCCGAACCTGCTGGTCTTGCCGGTCGCCCGGGCGAACTCACCGTCGACATGATCCATCCACACCGCAACCATGAACAGCAGCGAGCCGCCGATCATCGCACCGCGCGTTCCTTCGGCATATAAAACGCCGGATATTATTCCCACCAGCATGCCCAGCGCCGTCAGCGCGTTTGGCGATACCGGCAGTCCCCTGATCGCGGCGACAACCGCCTTCGCCAGACGCTGATCGTATGCGACCGCGCGCGGGTCGGAAGTATCTGAATCTGCTGCCATATCTATCCGTTCGCGGACAGATGTAGTAGATGCGGTGAATCGTGTAAATCGCGGTGCGCTTGCCGTCCCGAAGCACCCGGCTTAGCATGACCCGGACATAAGGAGCCGCCTATGTTTACAGTCGACAAAACGATCCGGGTAAATACCGGCGACAAGCCCGATCTGACCGGATCCGACGTCTGGCGCGGCCTGGTGCTGAAAGGCGAAAACGCTCTCCCCTTCGTACCCATTATGGAAACCTGCGACGTCATCGAACGGGGCGACGACTGGCTGATCCGCGAAATCCGCATCGCCGGCAACACGATGCGCGAAAAGGTGACGTTCCACCCCGAACATACGGTGGCGTTCGAACGCCTCGACGGGATCGAGCGCGGCACCATTTTGAACGAGGTACTGGACGAGGGTGAACTGCAGCTTCGCTTCACGTTCACGTTATCGCGCGAAGATATGGAAGACGGCAGCGCCGAAGAACAGGCCTATGCCGCCAGCATGGAAGACACGTATCTGAAAGCCGTCCAGTCGACGGTCGACACCATCCGCCGGCTGATCTCCGAAGGCAAGCTGGCAGCGGAATAACGGGCGGCAATGTTCACCCTCAGCCACACGATGCCGGTCAACGACCGGGAGCCTCATCTGACACGAGCGCAGATATGGCAAGGCCTGGTGCTCAAGGCGGAAAACCCGGTACCGTTTCTGGACGCGATGAGCGCCTGCACGGTGATCGACCGCGGCGACGACGGGCTGCTGCGCGATTTTACGCTGCGCGGCGAGGACATGCAGGAACGCGTGACGTTCGAGCCGGAAGAACGCGTTACCTTCGTCCGGACCAGAAGCAGCGCCATGGGCACCGTCATGAACGAGATCGTCGAACTGGATGACGGCGAGATGGGGCTGCGCTTCACATTTACGCTGGACGTCGAAGGCCTGGATGATGGCAGCGCCGAGGAAGCCGAATTCGCCGAACGCATGTCGAGAAGCTATTTTGAGGGTGTGGAGTCCACCCTGGCGGAAATACGCCGCCGCGTGACGGCGGGAGAACTGGATAAGGCGTGAACAAGGAGACGAAGCTATGACCAAACTGAATCGTATCGGCGGCCTGCATCACTACGCCTACCGGTGCCGGAACGCCGAAGAAACCCGCAGCTTTTACGAAGACCTGTTGGGCCTGCCGCTGGCGCATGTCATCCAGGCGGACGAGGTGCCGAGCACCGGCGCGTCCGATCCGTATGTGCATCTCTTTTTCGAGTTCGGCGACGGCAGCTACATCGCGTTTTTCGATCTCGGCGACGAGACCGCCTGTATCCCCGACCCGGAAACGCCGTCCTGGGTGAACCATTTCGCCATGCAGGTGGGAACGGTCGCCGAAGTGGAAACCTGGAAGCAACGGCTTGAAGACGCCGGTATCGAGGTCGTCGGCGTCACCGACCACGGCTTCGTCAAATCGATCTACTTCTTCGATCCCAACGGCATACGTCTCGAAATCACGTCCGAGGTGATCGGCGAACCGGAACGCCAGGAACACAGAGACGACGCCCATGCCGCGCTGAAAGCGTGGACCGATACGCGTCCCGCCCCGCAGACGGAGTTCTACCGGTTCAGGAAGGAAGCGGCGGAGGCGTAGAGCGACATCCCCCGGTTCACATTGGGGAGAAGCCCGCCCGCGCGGGAATGATGCTCAGGTCAATTAAACGGTCATCCCCGCGCGGGCGGAATCTCTCAAGATCGGAATCCAATTCTAATCAGGCAGATTCGCGGTGACCTGCTGAATCCATTCCTTCGACGCGCCGGTGGTTTCCAGTTCCACCCGGGCCTGCGCCTTGGTCTGAAGGACGGCCCCGATCACTTTGGGATCGTCGCCTTCTTCCGGCTGGCAGCAGGCCTCCATGCGCACCCCATTGGGGTCCTTGAAATACATCGATACCAGCCCGGGCAGGATATCCACCGGTCCGTCGTATTCCACCCCGGCGGCGTCCAGCCGCTGGCGCAGCGCTTCGAGCTGGGTTGGCGTGACGGTGAAGGCGCAGTGCTGCATGCCTCCAATATCGTCCCGGTCGGACTGCTTTTTTTCGCCCTTCGGGATTTCGAAATAGGCCAGCAGACTGTCATTGCCCATATCGAAGAAGTAGTGCCGGATTTCCTCGTAAGGCGGATTGCCGCGATTGCCGGGGCCGGTTCCGACTCCCGGCGGCACGGTCATCGCGTGGACAAGCGGCATTCCGACCACGTTGACAATGAAATCCGTGGTCATCTGCATGTCTTCTGTCGTAAGCGCAAGATGATGTATCCCGCGGGACGGCAATGCCCCTGTGCCCGCTTCGGCGGCCGGGGCTGTTCCTGTATCAGGCATAATATTTCTCCCTCTGTTTCCCGGTATCCTATCATTTTCGTAGCGAGACACGAAAGCTGCGGGTTGGGATTCCACGGTCGGACGAAACGCACCTAGGTGACACACGCATTTTTCTGCGGCACACTTTGCGCAATATGGAACAATAACCATCTACCGATCGGGAGAATTCGATGATTTCAAGACAGATCCTATCCGCTGCTGTCGGCGCTTCGCTGATCGGCATGGTCACCCTCCCCGCCCAGGCGGCAGACATCAAGATCGGCTCCTTCGTGCCGGAGAAATCGGTTGGCGTCCGTACCGTGATCAAGCCGTGGATGGCGGCGGTCCAGAAGGAGATCGGCAAATCGTCGAACCTCCGCGGTTACTGGGGCGGAACGCTGGGCAAGAGCCCGTTCAAACAGTACGAGCTGGTGAAAAACGGCGTCGCCGACATGGCCTGGGTGCTGCCGGGCTATACGGCGGGCCAGTTTCCGGAACTGCAGATACTCGACCTGCCCTATATGGCCCGGACCGCCATGGAAGGCTCCATCGCCGGCTGGAAGCTCTATGAAGCCGGCCTGCTGAGTGGTTTCGAGGACACGGTGCCGGTCGGCATCTGGACGGCTGCGCCGGGCCATGTGTTTTCGCGCAAACCGATCAAAACGCTCGCCGATCTGAAAAACATGAAAATCCGCGCCATCGGGCCGGTTCATGCCGAATGGATCAAATCCGTCGGCGCCGCGCCGCAGACCATGTCGTCGCCGCAGATGAACAGCGCGCTGAAACGCGGCGTGCTGGATGCGGTCGTACAGGGCTTCACCGGCATGCGCACCTTCAAGACGTTTTCGCTGGTTACCCACGTTCATGAGGCGCCGGTCGGCGTCATTCCTTTCATCCTGCTGATGAACAAGAAGCGCCACCAGGCGCTGTCGGCCGCCGAAAAAGCAGCCTTCGCGAAGTTCGGCGGCATGACCATCGCCAAATGGGGCGGTGCCGCCTATGACGGCGAAACCAAGAAAATCCGCGACCAGCGGCTCGCCAAGAAAGATCTGGTTTTCGCCGATGCGGAAGCCGAGCGTGCGGCGGCGTCGACGAACGCCAAAGCCGTACACGACTGGTGGATCAAGAAGACCCCCAACGGCCAGAAGATCTTCGACATCTACAAGCAGGCCATCGAAGAGGTGCGTAAGGGCTCCTGACGGACGGCGCCTCGGCCATGGACGACAGTCTCGACCGCCAGCGCGACCGGCTTGACGGCCTAACGCGACGCGTTGCCGCGATCGGCTTCACCGGGCTGGTTGCGATGGCGGTGCTGACCATGTTCGACGCATCGATGCGCTATCTCGGCCTGCCGCGCATTCCCGGGTTCAGCGACTTCGGCGAGGTGATCTACGCCGTCGTCATCGCGTCGTGTTTTCCTGCGGGGCTGCTGCAGGGGCACAACGTCACCATCCGCTTTCTCGGCAAAGGTCTTGGGCGACGCGGCGCGGCCTGGCTGGAGACCTTCGGCGCCACGCTGACGCTGGCGTTTTTCTCGATGCTGGTGTGGCAGTTTCTGCTGCTGACCCTGGACTATCAGAAGAACGACCGCGTCACGGGAACGATCGAAATGTCGGTCGCTCCCTGGTGGTGGCTGACCACCGCAATCATGGCCATGTGCATTCCGGTGCAGGTGCTGGTGCTGATCCAGCGTCTGAGAACGGCCATCACAGGGCGCGGCGACGTGCCTTCAGGCGCGGGGATGTAGACGATGGATCCGATCGTCATCGGTTCGCTGGGCATGCTGGCCATGTTCGTCATGATCCTGATGCACGTGCCCATCGGGATCGCCATGGGTCTGACCGGTTTTTTCGGGGTCGGCATTCTGATCGGCTGGGGACCGGCAGTCTCGCTATTGGCGACCGAACCGTCCGCCGCCATCGCCAATGAAAGCCTGGCCGTGGTCGCGCTGTTCCTGCTGATGGGCAGTTTCGCAGGGGCCGCCGGGTTGTCGGCCGATCTCTACCGGCTGGCCTATGCCGCGATCGGACACCGCCGCGGCGGGCTGGCGATGGCGACCATTGGCGGCTGCGCCGGATTCGGCGCGGTGTGCGGATCGTCGGTCGCCACGGCGGCGACGTTTTCGCGCATGGCGCTGCCGGAAATGCTGTCGCGCGGATATCAGCCGACGCTGGCGTCGGGGTGCATCGCCGCCGGCGGCACACTGGGCATGATCATCCCGCCGTCGGTCGTGATGATCCTGTACGCGATCCTGACCGAAGAAGACATCATCACGCTGTTCGCGGCATCGTTCATCCCCGGGCTGCTGGCCGTCCTGTTCTATTTCATCACGATCTCCATCTACGTCCGGATGTATCCGGACGCGGGACCTGCCGGCGAAAAGATGACCTGGCCGGAACGCATCCAGGTGTTCAAGGAATGCTGGGGGGTCGTTTTTCTGGCGACCGTCGTCTCGGTCGGGATCTATTCCGGCATATTCACCGTGACCGAGGCCGCTGCGGTCGGCGCGTCGCTCGCCATATTCTTCACCATCATCCGCGGACGGATGAACAAGGCCGCATTCCTGGAGAATCTGGGCGATACCGCGGCCAATACCGGGCTGATCTATCTGATCATCATGGGCGCATCGGTATTCAGCTATTTCGTGACGCTGTCGCACATGCCGGGCGAGGTGGTCGACGCCATCAATGCCGCCGGTCTCCATCCGCTGATCATTATCTTCCTGTTCGAACTGATGTTCCTTATCCTGGGCAGCATCTTCGACACCGTCGCGGCAATGGTCATCACCCTGCCCTTCGTCTATCCGGTCATCGTCGATCTGGGATACGATCCGGTATGGTGGGGCGTCATCAACGTCATCGCGATGGAGATCGGCATGATCACGCCGCCGATCGGCATGAACGTATTCGTCCTCCACGGCATCGCCAAGGACATACCGTTAACGTCCGTTTTCAAGGGCATTATCCCGTTCTTCCTCGCCGACGTCGCGCGGCTGCTGCTGCTGACCCTGTTCCCCGCCATCGTGCTGTGGCTCCCCAAAACATGGGGACTGATGTAGGCTGGCGGGCAGAAACGAAATCCTCTACCAACAACGCAGAATATCCAGAGAAAGGGAGCGACCATGATCTACGAAGCAAGAACCTATCGCCTGAAGCCGCGGGGCGTGCCGGAATTCATCGACACGTTCGGCAAGGCCTATGAGAAACGTCAGAGTCTGTCCAAGATCTCAGCCTTCTTCTATACCGAGATCGGCCCGCTGAACGAGGTCATCCACATCTGGCCCTACAAGAACGCGGACGAGCGCGACAAGAAACGCGCACGGTCGGTCAAGGACAAGAAGTACGCATGGCCGCCGAAAGTGGGACACCTGCAGGAACACATGCAGTCCGAACTGTTCGTGCCGTCGCCTTTCACCCCGACCTTCGCGAAGGGCAACAAGGGTCCGATCTTCGAATGGCGCGAATACCAGATCATTCCGGGCATGATTCCGGAACTTTACAAAAGCTGGGAGAAAGCCATCGGCGCGCGGACCGAGATGTCGGAACTGGTCATGGCGATGCACACCGATGCCGGCAGCCTGAACAAGTTCGTGCACATCTGGGCGTATGAGAGCCTCGAACACCGCGCCGAGGTACGGGCCGAGGCGATGGCCAAAGGCATCTGGCCGCCGAAGGGCCGCAAGGAAACCTTGCAGACCCAGGCCAACAAGATCGTCCTGGCGGCGCCGTTCTCGCCGATCAGATAAGTCGATCGTTTAAAGGCTGAAATTCGGGCGGGTGCCGGCAGGTATCCGCCCGACTTGTTTCCGGAACAGAGGTTGGTCGGAATGGACCTTGGAATAGAAGGCAAACGCGCGTTGTTGCTCGCCGCCAGCGGCGGGCTGGGATTCGCATCTGCGCTCGCGCTGGCGCGCGAGGGCGTCCGGGTCTGCGTGAGCGGGTCGAACGGCGACAGGGCGGCCGACGCCGCCCGACGCATCGCAGACGACACCGGGACGCCCACGGCGGGATTTGCAGGCGATTTGTCGGATCCCGCGAACATGAACGCGCTGCTGGACGCGGCCCGTTCGGCACTGGACGGCGCGCCCGATATCCTGGTGCTCAATCACGGCGGCCCACCGCTCCGCAAGGCGGTCGAAGTGACCGAAGACGAACTGGCGGGCCATGCCAACATGATGATGTTCAGCCTTATCCGGATGATGCAGCTGGTCGTGCCCGGCATGCGGGAACGCGGCTGGGGCCGCGTCGTCCTGGTCGGCGCACCTGCCATCGGCGAACCGATCCCCAATAACGTGCTGTCGAATCTCTATCGCGGCGGCATGGCCAATTACTGCAAGACACTGGCGGGCGAAGTGATTGCCGACGGCGTGACGGTAAACATCGTGTCGCCGTCCGCCGTGCGCACCGACCGGACGGTCTCCACCGCCGAACAGCGCGGTGCGCTCAAGGGGATATCCGGCGAAGAAGAACTCGCCGCCCGCGAAGCCGCGACGCTGGCGCGCCGGTTCGGCACGCCGGACGAATTCGGCGCCATGGTCGCGTTTATCGCCAGCGACCGCGCGGGCTATACCACCGGTGCCAATATCCGCGTCGACGGAGGCTCGGCCAGGGGATTTGGCTAGGGGTCGCCGATAAAACCGGTTTCTAAACCCGAAGAAGCCGGGCCGGGACCATGACGGATCCCTGCATGATCATCCGCGCCGTTCGGGTAATGCCGGCGGCTTCAAGTTTCCTGCCGCCGTCGCCATCGCTCAATGTCAGCGCCAGATGCAGCTGACCCGCCGGATGTTCGATAGAGAACTGCGGCCGATCGTCCCCCGCCGGCAAATCGGCCAGCGGTTCGACGACCGTACCGGGTGTGACGGACGCATACGCGAGGGCGATGCCGCCGGTGATCGCATGGGTCTCGTGCGTCTTATCCGGCACGAAGTAACGTGACGCGATCACTCCGCCATCGCGCGGCGGCGCGGCGATGATGATCTTGGGCTGGACCTGCCCTGACACATCGCCCAGTCCCATGCGGCGGCCGGCTTCCAGCCGCATCGCCTCGACACGTTCGAAGAATGCCGTGTCGGCGTCGAGTGCGGCCGCAGATTCATAGCCGGTTTTTCCGACATCGGCGGCCCGCATGATCATGCATGGCATGGCCGCGTCGATGATGGTGACATCGACGCCGTCGATGGTTTCCGTCTTCTCGCCGGTCGGAAACAGTTCTCCCGTACGCGCGCCGACGACATTCATGAAATTGAGCAGAATGGGTGCCGCCGTTCCCGGCACACCGTCGATCGCGAATTCGCCTTCGTACTCTACCTGACCTCCAGGGGTGGGAACCACGGCCTCCACCAGCCCGCCCGTGTTCACCTGATGGATACGTACACGGGTCTCGCCGTCCTGTGCCTGAATCATCCCGGTCTCAATGGCATAGGGTCCGACGCCTGCCAGCATGTTGCCGCAGGTCGGCGCGTAATCGACTTTGGCTTCATCAACGGCAAGCTGGGCGAAAAAATAGTCGATATCGCAGTCGTCGCGTTCCGACGGCGAGAGAATACAGGTTTTGCTGGTAACAGACGTCGTACCGCCGACGCCGTCCACCTGTCGCGGATCGGGCGATCCGAACGCTTTCAAAAGAATATCGTCCCACAGGTCGCGGTTATCGGGCAGATCGGCCTTGTTGAAATACAGGCCGCGGGAGGTGCCGCCGCGCATGAATACCGCCGGAATGGAACTTTGCATGATTAAAGCCTCCGCTTTAGCTGGGGACTAACGCCGGTGCAGGGCCGGTCGGCTAACCGGTCTCCGGGCTGCTTTCCCTAGCGTAGCGCACCAAGGCCAGGTAGCGGTAAATGCCGTGGACGAACTTGCCATAGGGCATCGTGAAGAACAGCCCGAATACGACCCCCAGATGCAGCGCCAGCAGCATACCCATGGCCGGCGTGTCGCGCAGCACCAGCAGCGCCAGCCCGGTCAGGCTGGTCAGGAACAGCATCGCCAGAAACGCCACATCCATGCCGAAACGATCTTTATCCTGCATGTCGGGATCGCGCGTGAACTTTGCTTTCAGCAAACCAACCGGCCCGATCAGCAACCCGATGCCGCCGATGGTGCCCAGCAGCACCGGCAGGTCGTACCAGGGGTACGGCGCCTCGCGTCCCAGCAGGTAATGATACAGCGTCGCTACCGACGTCGCGGCAAAGCACAGCAGGAAACCGTAAAACGTGCAGTGGTGATAGAACCGCCGGTGATCCGGCGTGTCGTTTTCGTCCGCCTGGCAATCCGCGCCGCCACCGTCGAGATAGCGCAGCTTGCCGGCGTCTTTCATCGCCTGCCACAGGGATCGCGAATCCGACAGCGTCTCCGCCGGTTCGCCGATATCGCGCCAGAACGCCCGCGCGCCCATGATCGTCGCGAGGATCGCATACAGGAACACGGCGCCGAACAGCGCCACCATCGCGTTGTGCGGCATCAGCTTGTAGAAGGAGCCTGGCCCCGTATGAGTGCCGTACAGCACCGACGGATCGTTCCAGGCGGCGAAACCGGCGATGAACACGGCCACGCTCAGCGCCGCAATGATGCTGATCGCCAGCCCGTTGCGGGCGAAAAGGCCGGCAAACATCCGCGGCCAGGCATAGGCCTGATAGGATTCGGCACGGGCCCTTGCCATCGCCCGCGGCACGTTTACGTCGAACTGATGCGGCGGCGAGAACTGGCAATCGTAGAAACACGCACCACAACCGTGGCACAGATTAGCCATGTAGTTCAGATCCCCGTCGGGAAAATCGCGGCGCGCGATCATCGCCGGAAACACGGCGCATAGCCCCTCGCAGTAGCGGCAGGAATTGCACACCGTCATCAGGCGGCCGACCTCCGTCAGCGCCTCGGTCCCGTTGGGCACGTCGCCCAGCCCGGCCTTTGCCGGTTTGGCGAGCGGGTCGAAATCGGTTGTCTGGTCAGTTGCGGGCATTATGCGCGGCCTCCCTGCCCGCGATACGGCCGAAAACGGAGCCGATGGTCATGCCGATGCCGGCGGCATAGCCCTTGCCGAGCACGTTGCCGGACATGATTTCCCCGGCCGCGAACATGTTTCCGGCCGGCGTGCCGTCGTCCATGATCATGCGTGCTTCCTTGTTCACGCGTGTGCCGAGATAGGTGAAAGTGATGCCCGGCCGCACCGGGTAGGCGTAGTACGGCGGCGTTTCCAGCCGCTGCGCCCAGTGGGTCTTGGGCGGATCAAGCCCTTCGGTGTGGCAATCGTCCAGGATGGTGTGATCGAATGTCCCGTCGACCACTGCCTCGTTGAAACCAGCGACCGTTTTCTCGAGGGTGTTTGCGGGAATCTTCAGCTTCTCCGCCAGTTCCTTCACGGTATCCGCCTTTATAGGCGGAAACAGCGAAGGCATGAACTTGGTCAATACCGAATGATCGAACACGATATAGGCGATCTGGTCGGGTTGCTGCGCCACCAACCGCCCCCAGATGGCATAGCGTTTGGGCCAGATGTCCTCGCCCTCGTCGTAGAACCGTTCCGCGTTCTTGTTGACCACGATCCCGAACACAACGCAGTCCAG
>Ga0181565_10000909_pt1 | contig 22413 bp, 20 predicted proteins | sample 101ome_16_FD_129661 | JGI IMG/M metagenome (GOLD analysis project Ga0181565, IMG submission 129661) | Coastal salt marsh microbial communities from the Groves Creek Marsh, Skidaway Island, Georgia - 101401AT metaG (megahit assembly) | ecosystem: Environmental > Aquatic > Marine > Intertidal... | reverse complement strand
GCCTTTTCCGACACGCTGATAGACTTTATTGGCAACTTCATCAATCTGATTACGTATTTCATCGAAACGCTGCAAAAACTCAGACTCTGTTTTTGTTTTCCCGGAATTAAATTTTTCAAGCGCATCGATCTCCAGATAAAAAGAAACCTCCATAATATTATCGTAACCCCAAAAAAGGATACGATGACTGTCAGAATCAAAACTTCGATTTGGATTTGGGAAACTTAATGACATTATTGTTACTCTTTTTTAAGTTTTTAAAAATTGATGTCGACGTAAAAATTTTCAAATTATGTAATTTTACATATATGGATATTAGCTAAACGCCGACCTTGAGTAATCACATCACCTTTGAATAGTAGAGTCAGGTATTGTTCACCACCTCGCTTCGAAAAATGTTGATTTAATGCTTCGGACATTTGAGCATCACTTAACTGGTTACCATTCCACAGATAGTGACTACGAAGAAAAGCAATAACCGCCCAATGATCATCTTCTAGATCGAGGCCTTCAAGTTTTGCCAGTTCTTGTGATTTACGCCGCGTCCAGCATTGCGCATCTAATTCAGATAAGCGGTTGATAAAATGACTAGCAGAGATTTCTTTATCGCTAAAGGCGAGCGATTGTTGATTCATGATGTGCCTCCTTCATTGCGGCTTGATCAAAAATAATCAAGTTATGCATTCAGGAGTTAACAGCATACTCTTTTGGTCATTAATAGCGAATGTTATTTGCCGAACAGATTAATCAGAAAGACTATCGATTTCTTTATTATAAAAAACAAACATGCCTTTACCCTGATTTTTAGCTCGATATAAAGCCTTATCCGACATTTTCATTAATTCATCAGAATCAAATGAATCCTTAGGGCATATGCTGATTCCAGCACTTGCTCCAATCTTTAATCTGTTGCCTTCGATTATTCTTTGTTTTGAGATATCTTTAATTAGCCTTTGCACAAGTATTTCAATGTCAATGACATTTTTTGAGTAAATGGATAACACCGTAAACTCATCCCCGCCTAAACGAGCGACATGATCCGTATCACGAGTGTGCTTAAGAAGAGAAGACGCGACTTCTTTTAATAATTTATCACCTACGTGATGACCATGCGTGTCATTGACTTGTTTAAAACCATCCAGATCCAAACTGATTAAACCGACAAAAAGATCCATGCGTTTTGAAAGACCAAGAGCAGTTTTCAGCTCGGTATAAAAACTATTCCTGTTTAACAGACCTGTTAAAGGATCCGTCATAGCAAGTTGATATATTTTATCTTCGTAAGCTTTTCTATACGTAATATCGTCTATCGCTAATAAAATGGTTTCAGCTTGTTTGTCTACTGCATAGATTTTTCTGGCATTGAGCAACATGGTTTTACAACCAATATCTATAAAATCATGAGTTATTTCGAATCGATTAAATTCTTTGTTTTTTGTCAGTGTTTCATTCAAAAGTTTACGTAATTCAGCTGTATCCCATTGCCTGTTACCGATATCATAAATCTTATTACCTATAGTTTCGGCTGGGCTAACGTTAAACGTTGAATAAAAACTCCGGCTTGCAAACAGGATATTGAAATCCGCATCTAATACAAGTAAAGCCTCATGGATGGTATCTATAATGCCTTGATAGAGAAGTAGAGCATTCTCGGTATTCTTTTTCATATAGTCATTCTAGTCCAGGCGGTAATCAATTGACAGGCAGACAATAATTCGAGTTGTTACTGGCGAGTTGTTCAACCAGGTGTGCAACCGCACTCAGATAGTCATAGGCTTCATTGCCAATAATCAGTGCATGTTGTCGTCTTTTAAGCGATGGAATTTTGGTTGTGTTTTTAAGCGCTTTGAGATTTTCATATTTTTTAACGGCTTTGTTTCCATTGTCAGGTGCAGAGAATAAGTAATGTATAATCGAAGGAGAAATCCTGCAACGAGATCAAGTCCGGTCATCGATTGCACGCCACCTTGGTATGGATGTTGGCGGTTTAGTTCAGGCAGACCGGGATGTTGAAGGCATTGTCGAAATGATGCTTGATGCCACCAGTGATTACGAAGCCCCCCCCTTACAGATGAGCGTTTATTTTCCTGGCATGCTTCGCTGGTTCCTACCGGTCGAAGCGGCATAAATAAAATTGTAGTAGCAAACTGGCGAGATGACAGCAATGGTCTGATGCAAGTTGTATCAGGACCCATAGGTCGAGAAAAAATCCATTATCAAGCCCCACCTGCAAATCGATTACCCAAAGAAATGAAAAAATTTCTCAAATGGTTTGAGAAACCGGGCGATATAGATCACTTACTGATTGCTGGCCTGGCACATCTGTGGTTTGTAACCCTCCACCCGTTCGAAGATGGAAACGGCAGAATTGCCAGGGCAATTGCAGACATGGCACTGGCACGTTCTGAAAAAACAGCTCAACGTTTTTATAGCATGTCGGCTCAAATCCGCCACCAGCACAAAGACTATTACGATAAACTCGAGTCAACCCAGAAAGGAACACTTGATGTTACACCCTGGTTGGAATGGTTTCTAAACTGTCTATTACTAGCTATAGAAGGAGCACAAAATACTTTGTCAACGGTGCTGGACAAAGCCCGCTTCTGGGAGCGGTTTAACAAGGAACCTTTAAATCAAAGGCAGATAAAAATTCTAAATAAATTACTAGATGGATTCGAAGGCAAACTGACTACTTCCAAATGGGCCAAAATCGCCAAGTGTTCTCAAGATACCGCCCATAGAGATATTGTTGACCTTATAGAACGAGGAGCCATGCAAAAAGACCCTGGTGGTGGCCGAAGTACCAGCTACTCATTAATCAAATAATAGCGGGACTTTACTGAGGGCAGCTGCCAGGCAATAAAAAAGGCCTAACCAGAAATCTGATTAAGCCTTCTATATCAACAACTTAGGAGCAGTTAAGTTGTTTAAAAAATTGGTAGCGGGGGCAGGATTTGAACCTACGACCTTCGGTTTATGAGCCCGACGAGCTGCCAGACTGCTCCACCCCGCATCGACGAGTGCTAATATACATTTACTGCCTATTTACTTCAAGGGAAGAATCATTTTTTTTTAAATTTTTTCGTTAATTTCCTGTATAGCCGCCTTCAACAGGCTAACCAAAGCAGTTAATGATGTCTTTATGTCTGCCCCGCTCTCCTGACATTGAATCTGAAGTATCTGTGCCGCTGTAAACACTTCACTCATTCCTAGTGTTGCCGCCGCACCTTTCAGTGAATGTGCCAGCGTAGTTGCGTCTTTTAATTTGTTTTTATCCAGCAATTGTAAAAAGTCATGCTCAAAACTTGCGTACTGCGTTGCAAATTCTTTCAGTTTTTTGTGAATAAAATCATTATCAAACCCATTTTTGCGCAACTCTTCGGTATTTATTTTTTCAAACTTGACGGTTGCAGACGGGCTTGCGATTGCTATCTTCGTATCAGGCAGGTTGGCATTTTTAAAATTCCTCGCCATCGCTGAGACAAATAAATCTATTTGTATCGGCTTTGTGACTATGTCATTCATGCCCGCCTCGAGAATCTTGTCTTTAGAATCTTCGAGTGCATCAGCGGTCAAGGCAATAATCGGTAGATCTTTAAACTCCGGCAATTCTCTTATTGCCCGGCTGGCTTCAAAGCCATCCATCAATGGCATGTGACAATCCATAAACACGCCATCATACTGATTACGTTTTATCTGACGAATAGCCTCTAGGCCGTTATGCGCTGTATCAGCAGTCACACCATAGCGTTTCAGAATTTCAATGGCCAGTTCTTCATTTAGCCAGTCATCTTCAACCAGCAAAATATGCATGCCATTTAAGATCTGCATTAATTCATCGCCAGTAAGTGCTACATTCTGCTGTTTATTTTTTGATACTACCGGCAACGTCAGATCAAAACTGAATTCTGAGCCTATCCCTTCAATACTGAGCATCTTAATCTCAGCGCCCATCAATGCTGCAAGTCTTTTACTTAATGCCAGGCCTAATCCGGTGCCTCCATACTCTCTGGATGTTGTCGAATCTACCTGTGTAAAATCCTGAAAAAGCTTAGCCTGATCTTCTATCGGAATACCGATACCGGTATCAATAACAGCAAAGTTAATCTCGATGCTGTTGCCATTAAAACTCTTTTGAGTGAGCTTTAAAGTCACTTGACCAGTATGAGTAAACTTAACGGCATTACTTAATAAATTTAATAAAATCTGCCTTAATCGGGTCACATCGGCTTCGAGGATGGATTCCTTCAAATCAGGTAGCGCATACTCGACTTTATAATTCAGATCTTTTTCATCTGTTTTAAAGCGAATCATGTCAGATATTTCTTCAATCAGACTTTTCAGATCGAATTGAGATTTAACCAGTTCGATCTTGTTAGCTTCAACTTTTGACAGATCAAGTACGTCATTAATAATGCCTAATAAGGACTTGGATGACATATGAACTTTTTCGATAAAGTTTCGCTCTCTTTCTCCAAGCGGACCGGTTAACGCAAGTTCCGACATTCCCATGATGACATTAATCGGTGTGCGGATTTCATGACTCATATTCGCCAGAAACATTGACTTGGCATTACTGGCAGACTGAGCTTGTTGAACTGCGGTATTAAGCTGATCTGTTCTTTCAAGAACCAGTTTTTCCAGACGATCTTTCTCGCTGATTTTAAGTTCCAGCAATCTATTCTGCGCAAGAGTTCTTTCGTTATAAATAGCTTTGATGCGCCAGGATAACAGAGTAGAAAACATGATCAGCTCAATAACTGAACCTACTAAATAACCATGATGAGTAATTTCGTTGGATTCGAGTATATCGAAGTTTTCAAGTAATAATAAAAGCATACCTATCAGATAGACACTGAAAGCGAAAAGATACAAAGCAGAATAAGCGACTTTTTTAAAATAGCTGGCTATTGCAATGGTTAAAAACAAAGGAATGACAGCGACTCCCAAGGTTTTAGTTATCACAAAAAACCGCACATCAATCAACATGCCGATACTTAAAAAGCCAAGAACATACGATGCATATTTTGCGACTAGATCAAGCCTGGGGAAGTGCTTCCCGGTTTCGAGAATCTCGCGGGTAAATAACAATAAAAAAAGCGTAAATAACCCGGAAGTCAGTGGCAACCGGTTAAAAACCAGCTCACTAAAACTGAAGAAGTGTATATAGTAGCCGCTATAGGTGAGCGCAAATACAGCAAAGCTCAAGCTGAAAGCAACATAATAGATATAAACCCTCTCACGCAGCATCAGCGAAAGAAAAAAGTTGTAAACTATAATCGCGGCAAATGCCCCAAAATACAGACTGAGTTTTAAAATTAAATCTTCATTGTATTGATTAAAAGCTTGTTCCGAATAAACCGCTAGAGTAGCCGTCCATTCAGTCACCAATGAGTCAATTTTAAGGTAATAAGTTTGCTGCTGACCTGGATTTAATGCGATTGAAAATGCCGGGATATGTGTTTGTATCAACCTTTCCTGAAAGGGAATTTCAGCGCCGGCATGTTGAGCTTTCCAGATATCATCAAGCCGTTCAAACACGCTGACTTGATAGAGCATGTTTTCATCCATGCTTAACACTCTGCGGACCGGTTGGTCAGATGAATTATGAAACTTTAAAACCAGCCAGTGAACGGCTGAATCACCGGTTGCATAAAATGTATCATTTTCCAGAACACCGGCATATTGACCGGAGGCTACTTGCGCGACTGTGAGCTTTTTGCTTTCGTCCTTGATGTAAAGCAATTCCGGACTGATAACCGGTTGATCATTGGCACTGATATCAATCGACACCAGGTCTTTGATATAAGCTGTTTCACCGGCAAACAGATGTAACGGCATCAATAAGAATACTGCCAGAAATCTGTATAAAAAAACTTTCACTAGTAACCTCTATTCCTTAAGGCTTTAATTAATACAGTCTACTAGCTGAATCCGGGGAATAAAAGCCGCATACCGTTAACTATAGCTGCAACAATAATCGGCCACTTCATAGACTTTCAACTTGAAGCTTGAATGGGCAGGCACCTCAAAAGAATCCCCCGCCTGTATCGATTGCCAATCGGTAGAACCCGGCAGCAGCACATCCAGTTTACCGGCTGCAAACTCCATTAATTCATGTTGTTCAGTGGCAAATTCGTACTCACCGGGCATCATAATGCCCAATGTTTTACGCGAACCATCGTCAAATTTGACGGTTCTGCTGGTAACTTTACCATCGAAATAAATATTGGCGGCTTTTACAACCGTGACATTTTCAAATTCTGACATAATTTTTCCTTAATTTTTAACTGCTTTGGCAAAGGCGGCAGCAAACGCGTTATTAGATTGTCGGCTGGAAGCCGGTTTGGCCTGCTTGCTTGCCTGACGTTTTTTCGGCTGTCGCGCATTATCGGTTGAATGGGCCGTGCTATTGGATTCAATACGCTCATCCATACGCATACTCAGGGCGATGCGGTTACGTTGCACGTCAACCTCCATCACCTTGACCTTGACAATTTGACCGGTACTGACGACATCGTGAGGATTTTTAACAAATTTATCCGCTAGCATGGAGATATGTACCAGACCATCCTGATGAACACCGACATCGACAAAAGCACCAAAATTCGTGACATTGGTTACAGTGCCCTCCAGCTGCATGCCAGGCTTCAGATCAGATACCTTTTCAACGCCCTCTTTGAATTCAGCCGCCTTGAATTCCGGCCTGGGGTCACGTCCCGGTTTGTCCAGCTCAGCTAAAATATCCAGAATGGTCGGCAAACCAAATTGTTCATCTACAAAGTCACCGGCATTGACGCCTTTAAGCACCGTTTTGTTGCCAATCAGCGAACTGATATCTGCATTCACTTTGGCAGAAATACGATTAACTACCGTATAACTTTCCGGGTGAACTGCAGAAGCATCGAGAGGATTTTCTGCATCACGTATTCGCAGGAACCCGGCTGCCTGCTCAAAGGTTTTATCGCCTAAACGAGGGACTTTCAGGAGTTGATCACGACTTTTGAAGGCGCCTTCCCTGTTTCGAAATTCAACAATATTCTCAGCTATTGAAGTCGATAACCCCGCAACCCGGCCTAATAAGGCGGCAGATGCGGTATTTAATTCAACACCGACATGGTTTACACAGTCCTCGACAACATCATCAAGCTTCTGTGCCAGTTGAATCTGACTGACATCATGTTGGTACTGGCCTACACCGATGGATTTTGGATCAATTTTCACCAGTTCCGCCAAAGGATCCTGCAAACGACGGGCAATCGAAATAGCGCCACGAATGGTCACATCAAGGTCCGGAAACTCTCTTGCTGCCAGTTCTGAAGCTGAATACACGGAAGCGCCGGCTTCACTGACCATGATTTTTTTCAAACCCAGATCAGCATGTCGTTTAAGCACATCCGCACAAAGCTTATCGGTCTCGCGCGATGCCGTGCCATTGCCAATCGCCAGCAGACTGACATGATGTTTTTTTGCCAATGCAGCGATTACCGCAATCGATTCATCCCATTGATTTTTCGGTACATGCGGATAGATAGTCGCAGAATCGACAAACTGACCTGTCGAATCAATCACGGCCAACTTTACGCCGGTGCGTAAGCCCGGATCAAGACCAATAGTCGCCATTTGACCTGCCGGTGCAGCTAACAATAAATCTTTGAGGTTTTTCGCAAATACTTCGATAGCCTCTTCACCGGCGCGCTGGCGAAGTTCTGACATCAAATCATTTTCCAGACGCATATGCAGTTTGACCCGCCAGGTCCAGCGCACAACATTCGCCAGCCAGTCGTCTGCCGGACGATCATTGTGTTTGATATTAAAATGCGCCGCGATATATGTTTCGCACGGGTGTTTGACTGCCTCATCATGCTCAACATCGAGTGTCAGTTGCAAAAAGCCTTCCTGACGGCCGCGCAACATAGCCAAAGCCCGATGTGATGGCATGTCTTTAAAGGCATCCCGATTATCAAAATAATCGCGGAATTTGGCACCTTCCTGCTCTTTACCCTCAGCCACTTTGGAGATCAGTCTGGCATTTTCGTGCATATAATGACGCAACTGACCTGTCAGATCAGGATCTTCAGCAAAGCGTTCCATCAGGATATAACGAGCGCCATCCAGCACACCGGCAGCATCATTAAAAGCTCCCTTAAAGTCCTCCGACAGATTAATAAACTTTTCAGCTTCCTGTTGGGGATTTAGCGTCGGATCATGCAGCAAACTATCCGCCAGTGGCTCGATGCCCGCTTCGATAGCAATCTGCCCTTTGGTCCGGCGTTTTTGTTTGTAAGGCAAATAAAGGTCTTCAAGCCGCATTTTGGTTTCTGCAGCGTTGATCGCAGCTTTTAAATCAGGTGTCAGTTTGCCCTGCTCGTCGATCAGTTTCAGTACAGCAGTTCGGCGCTCCTCAAGTTCTCGCTGATAGACCAACTGTTCACTCAAGGTGCGCAGCTGACCATCATCAAGACCTCCGGTCACTTCTTTACGATAACGGGCAATAAACGGGACAGTAGAGCCTGCATCGAGTAAATCGATCGCGGCATCAACATGACGAACATCAACTTCCAGCTGTTTAGCCAGACGCTCAGGGATACTTGGTAACATAAAACGAAAAACGGATAAATTGTCTAAATAACTGGGGTCATAAAATAGACAATTTATCCGCTTGCAGACAATAAAATATTTTTGTGCTGTCAGACTTTGAATTGAGACATCAGGGCTTTAAGTTCATCAGAGAGTTTGGCAATTTCCTGACTGGCAGCGGTTGCGCGACCGGCACCTTCAGAGGTCTGTACGGCAACATGACTGATGTTAACAATATTGCGGTTAATCTCTTCTGTCACTGTACTCTGTGCGTCTGTTGCATTGGCAATCTGCATGTTCATTTCATTAATACGATCGACTGAACTGGTTATCTTGTCGAGAGCCTGACCGGCCGACTCGGCCTGTTCGACCGCAGACATAGCTGCCGACTTACCCTGCTCCATAACTTTGACAGCGCTTTTGGTACCGGTCTGTAAAGCCTCTATCATCGCCTGAATTTCCGAAGTGGATTCCTGTGTACGTGCCGCCAGATTTCTGACCTCATCGGCAACCACCGCAAAACCTCTACCCTGCTCACCGGCACGTGCCGCTTCAATTGCAGCATTTAGAGCCAGCAGATTAGTCTGTTCAGCGATGCCTTTGATGACATCCAGAACAGCACCAATATTGTCACTTTCTTTTTCCACTTTATGAATCACTTCAGCAGCTTCCTGCACCTGCGAAGCCAGACTTTCGATAACATTAATCGTGTTAAGGACAACCGTTTTACCCTGATAGGACGAATTATCTGCATCTTTGGCCGCATCGGCTGCCAAAGATGTGTTCTGGGCAACTTCATGAACAGTCGCATTCATCTCGTTAACAGCAGTAGCCACCATATCGGTTTCACCCTGTTGTTGCTGAACGCCTTCGTTAGTTTGCTTGACGACCTGCAACATCACCCGGGTTGCATCGGCCATGGATATGGTTGAACGCTGCACGGAACTGATAATGTTTTGCAGCTTATCCATGAAAATATTAAATTCGCGCGACAACTGGCCAAATTCATTATTGGCCGATGCGTCAAGACGCTGTGTCAAATCACCCTCACCTTCAGCAATATCGCTGACACGTTCAAGCATTTGTCTGACGGGTGTTACGATAACCAGATAGGTATTAAACAGGATCACAGCCAGAACAAGCGTCGCTATTAGCATCGCGGTGATCATCAGGCTTTTGCTGGCTTCAGCATTTTCAGCCGAAATGTTGGCGTCGTTATTAATCTCCCGACTAGCCTCGGAAGCTGCCGCGGTCATCTGCTCAAAACTGATCGCCTTAGCCTGAAGTTCGGCGGCCTTGCCGGCAAGATCGGCACCGGTATCCGCCGCTGTAGAAATTTCATCAACAATACCACGTACACGAGGCAAAGATTCGCGCCGCAGTTTTTCATACATATCTTCGATTTCCAGCATCAGAAGAACCGAGTCTTCCTCACCACTATCGATGAGTTTTTTCATGCTGGTCACCATGCCTTCAACAGAATGTCTGATGGCATCCATGTCAGCAACATTTGTACGCATCATGCTGACAAGCTTTTCGTTCATATCATTGCTTAGCTGACTGGCGCTCTCTGCAGCGACTTTTGAGCCACTGTTGACATCGCCGACCGCATTGCTGATCTGATCAGATTTTTCAGCAACATGATTCATATCCTGAGCCATGCTGGTGATCTGTGACAATCCATAAAAACCGATTGCCAGAGAAGAAACAATCAACAAAAAAGCCATAATCGACATGAGAATCCGAATAGGGAAACGCGAAAATGCGTGAGATACCATTCGTACATAAGCATTCATAAAATTACTCCTTATTATTTCGGACTCTCATGTCCTGATTATTTATTGCTCGGCTTTTTCGTACATTTTTACGGCAGCATTCATTTCTTTAAGCAATGGCAAATTGCTTGCAGCCATTTTATTGAGGCTGTCCATGGAAACCTCTTTGCTGGCAACATCGCCAGCCGCTTCCATCAATGGATGAAAGTCCTTCCAAAGACCGCCAACTTTATCGAGCTGCGCAACAATAGCAGCATCTTTGGTACCGGGCAGTTCCAGGTCGGCATCACCATCACGCAGACCTTTCAGTGTCCGGTCGAACAGCGAAGCGGTACCACGAAGATTGGTTTTGTTTTCATCAACATTGTGACCAAGCGCAATCAACAGCATTTCCTTGGACATTTTCTGGGTCAACATACGTTGCTTACCCGCCAGGTTAATCACTACACCGGCACTTTTACCCGTATCTTTCTTGGCTGCTTTTTCATATAGACGAACAGCTGTATTCATATTCTTAAGTAGTGGCAGGTTTTCTGCGGCAATTTTGTCAACCGGTACTGCAGAACCAGCCAGAACCGCATCAACATGTTTTTTGAAGCTGCCCCAGAGATCTGCAACTTTATCAAGCTGCTTGATCGTCACCGCACTCTCAGTCGCGGGAAGACCGACACTGGCATCACCATCACGCAAACCCTTTAAAGTTTTATCGAACAGATCAGCAGTTTCTTTAAGAGATTTTTTATTGGCTTCAACATCAATGCCTTTGGCAATGAGCAACATTTCCTTGGACATTTTCTGCGTCAACATACGTTGACGACCGGAGAGATTAATAACAACCGCATATTCACTGGCGGTGACAGCCATGACATCCTGAATCATGGTGATAAACATCAACGAGGCTATAAATAGCGGCATAAAGATTTTTTTAGCTTTCATATGGCGACTCCAAATCGGAATAAAGAAAAACAACCCTGGCAAATTAACACACTGAGTTTCAACTAAATTGACACTGGTCAAGTTTGTAGAATTTAAGGAAACAGGAATTTCATAATAGACGCCTTTGCTTCGTTTCTATGCAAAAGACCATCAGCATTTTTATCCAGCTCGGCGAACAGCTTTTTAGTCGCAGAACGTGAGGTAAGCTCATTTTTACTGATCCTGCCATCTTGATTAATATCCATGTCAAGCACCCTGAATGACAGCGTAATAGCATTAGCCAAAGAGACTTTCTCAGCTTTCTGAGCAGCAGCCAGTTCATCGGCATCAATCAGATTGTCATGATTTTTATCGAGGCTATCAAATATGACAAACATAGCCTGAGTGAACTCTTTATGATCAATAAAGCCATCCGAATTTTTATCAAACGGGCTCGGATGTTTTTGCTGCATCAGAATGTTAAGCCCGACTAACATCACAATCAGAACTGTAGCTATCAGTAGCCAGAAGCCCCAAGACAATCCTTTGCCTTGAGGCTCATTTGAACCACTCATGAATTAAACGACAAAACGTGCAACCGATTGTTGCATTCTTGCAGATTCATCCTGTAACAGGCGGGTTGAGTTTTCTGCCTGACTGGCCTTACTCGCGGTTTGTTCAGCAATGGTGTGAATAGTCTGCGCATTTTGACCGATCAGATTAGAGGCCGATTCCTGTTCTGTTGTTGCGACAGCAATCTGCTGGTTAATGGTGAGAATTTCGTTAACCGCTTCGACAATCTGATCAATCGCCTTTTCAACTTCTGCTGCCTGCACGGTGGTTTTCTCGGTTTGAGCCTGACTTGAAGAGATAACCTGAACAGCTTTTTGCGCGCCCTGCTGCAAGTTTTCAATCATGGCTTCAATTTCTGTGGTGGATTCCTGGGTTCTACTGGCCAGAGTTCTGACTTCGTCGGCCACTACCGCAAAACCTCTACCCTGCTCGCCAGCCCTGGCAGCCTCGATAGCGGCATTCAAGGCGAGCAAGTTGGTCTGTTCCGCAATCGTTTTGATCACGTCCAGAACACCGCCAATGGTTTCTGTATTGCTGTGTAGCTGATTAATAGTCTCGGAAGCTTGCTGCATATCCTGAGCAAGGCGGTTAATCTGATGACTGGTTTCTTTGACCAGACTACTGCCATTGCGGGCTGATGAGCCTGCCCGGTTAGAAATATCCGCAGCATTGCTCGCATGGCCTGCGACTGAGGAAACCGTCGCAACCATTTCAGTCACCGCAGAGGCTACCTGTTCGGTTTCACCTTTCTGACTGTTAGCACCTTGACTGGTTTCAGAGATAATGGATGTCAAAGTCAGCGCTTCATGAGCAACATTATCAGAAGCCTGTTTGACTTCGCTGATAATCTCACGGGTACGACCAATAAAAGCATTAAAGCCTCTGGCAAGGTCCGCTGTTTCATCCGAGCCTTTGACTGGAATCGTTCTGGTCAGATCTCCACCGCGTTCAGCGATATCATGCAATGCATTGGCAACGTCCCAGATAGGTTTAACCAGGAAACGGAAGCTCACCAGCGTGCCGGCGGCAGCAATCAACAAACCAAGAATAATGGTAATCGTCACCAGGGTATTGGCAAAACTGATGGTTGAAGCGATGTTATCCATTTGTCCTTCTACCTGACCATCGGCAGATTCTTCAATGTCAGCAATCACATCGAGCAACTCACGAATGACGCCATCAAGCGTCATTTTTTCCTGCTTGTAAAGTCTGTAACTATCAAGCGCTTCCTTAACAGCAGTGCGGTATTCGTCAAAACTGCTTCTGATTTTGTCAATGCCGCTAGCGTCTTTCAATTTGTCGGCAACAACATTTCTGATGTTTTCCAGCGCCGCAATTTCTTCTTCTGCCTGCGTCAGACCGCTCTCCATAACAGTCACATAGGATTCGTGGTCACCGCCACGGGTCACCATCGATAATGCATGTGCGGCGGTCAACATACCTATTCTTGTTTCCATCAAGGCATCGGCAATATCCCAATATCGCTGAATTTCAAAAGGCGTCATCGACAACAAGGCATTGTCGTCCATATTGGTTTCGACCTGATCCTCAAGCACACCCATTTCCTGGTTCAGATCAGCGAGAATTTCACCGGCACGCTTTTCATTGGCTAAGCGTTGTTGATAAATGTCGATAATGCGGGAATTGATACTTCTAAAAGCGGCAATTTTTTCATTGAGTACACCTGTTTGCCCTTCGAGAAGCAAACCGGCGCTGATCATGCGCTCAAGCGCCTCATCAGCACCGGCGGCAGCGGCTGACATCTTTTCCAGTCCCGCAGCAGAATCAATCGCGCCTAGTAAAGTATCCTGCAAAGCAATGACTTCCGCTTCGATTTCAATCGTGCCCTCCATAGCACCATCTGCTGTATCCCAGGCAGGCCCGGTAAGATAAGCAAGCGTGTTGGAAAGATTATTAATGCCCTGCAGACCGGCAAGACCGGTTAACAGCACCAGAAGTGCCATGACAGTGAGAGAAAATCCGACTTTTTTACCAATACTGACTTTCATAGTGATACCTAAAATTGAGGTTTAGTACTAGATATCGGTAATAAACCAGAAAAGTTAAATCATTTATTAGGACTTATCGACGCGATTAAGCATTTTACCGTTAACAAAAGCCTTAATATTATCAGCCATCAGGTGAATCAGGCGTTGACGTGACTCGGTAGCCGCCCATGCGACATGTGGCGTGATAATCAAATTAGTTAAATCAGATCGCAACAGGCAATTGCCCTCTACAGGAGGCTCTTTGTCCAATACATCAAAACCGGCAGCGGCAATCTGTCCTGATTTTAATGCTTCTAACAGGGCAAGCTCATCCACTATACCGCCTCGGGCTGTATTGATAAGAATAGCGTCATTTTTCATTAGGGCAAACTGGTCTGTCGAAATTATGTTTGCTGTATTTTCTGCCAGCGGCACATGCAGGCTGATGACATCAGAACGCCGCAGCACTTCATTGAATGGCAATCGTCCTGGCTTAAGTTCCTTATCTCCCGGTCTGGACGCAACAATCACCGTCATACCAAAAGCTTGCGCAATTTTAGCTACGCCTTTACCAAGTTCACCAAAACCGATAATGCCAAATGTTTTACCGGCCAGTTCTCTGAATGGGTAATCAAGCACGCAAAAATAAGGCGATTGTTGCCATTGTCCGTTGAGTGTCGATTGCTGATGTTCATTAAGACGATTCGTTAAAGACAAGAGTAAGGCGAACACATGCTGCACTACCGATGCTGTGCCATAAGCTGTCACATTGGTAACTGCAATACCCAGCTCTCTAGCTGCCGCGAGGTCGATATTGTTGATACCTGTTGCAGCAATACAAACCAGTTTCAAACGGGAACATTGCTGCAGTATTTGTCGTGACAAGACGACTTTATTGGAACACACCAGATCAGCATCAATAATGCGCTGTAAAGTCTGATCAGCTGGAGTGACCGGGTGCAAATCCCAGTGCTGGGCTAATGGCTTAAGACAATCCAGATTTAAACCGCTACCCATTGAATCCAGATCAAGGAAAACCGCTTTGTTAAAAAACTCGGGCATAGTCGAAACCCTATCAGGTTATAAGCATTCAAAATCGCAAAGATAAACGACCTGATTGCAAAGAGAGCCTCAATGACAAGGATAGGTTTTCTGTAATGCCAACAGGGTATTAACAGCCGCAGAACGATGTATGTGTTTCTGGTTTTCAGCCAAAAACACCAATACTGACTCGTAAAGCAAAGAAGAAGAGAAATTCTCTGCGGGCAAGCAGTAGACTTTCTGTTGTTTGCCTTCTGAAACCTTTTCCAGCATATCATTGACACCAAGAATATAGGCAAGACAGGAGGATTTGTCAGTAGGATCAGCGCTTTCGCACCATTTTTTCAACTCGACGCCGCTAATGAATTCTGCAGCAGCCGATACAGGCAATAGCATGCTGAACATGATCATTAGCGCCAATAGCCATTGTTTTTTATTGACTGACACTATTCGATCTCTTCAATAATGGTTCTTTCGACAGGTGTCTGAATATAACGTTTTTTCCCTGCTGCATCCTTACTCCAGAAATAGTAATAACCTTTGCCCGGTTCAGAGGTGACTTTGCCATCGCGAATCTCCCAGCTACGCTGAAAATCACCGCTGGCAAACGTGACTTTGTAGTTACCTTCCAGCCAGGTTACACCAATACGCGATATTTTATTTTGCTGTTCTTCGCTGCAACCTGCCAAAAACAATAACAACAAGATCAGGGATAAATAACGTTTCATCATTTTTAATTAAGATAGTGCCTCAAAAATCCAGACAGACATTATTCAGATGAGCCCGGATTGACGTCAAAAAGAGAGCCGAATCCCATCACATTGATCGCATGCTCTACCGAAAAATTACAATGTGTTAATGCTACAGGGTTCGGAGAGACATGACTTCTAAAGTCCAATAGCAACCCCAAAGCAGCCGAGTCAATATACTCACAGCCTGACAAATCAAATTCTATTTTGTTGGCTGGCGGGATTTCGGCCTTGAATTTGTTAATCTCGGCGACAACTTTAAAGTCGAACCGTCCCGGTACGTAAATCTTTGATAATCCTTCACTATTTTCAATTTTGGATGACATACAACACTGGTTATCTTAAAACTTAAGCGCGATTCTAAGCATATTGTGTGGTTATGCAAGTCATTCAGGCTGCCCAGCCTAATTCTCTGGCCCTGGCTTTAGCCAGTTCCGGAACATTCGTTTTGACGAATTGCTCATGCAAAACCTGCACACCAATCATATGGTTGATAATAGCGTCGAGTTTATTTTGGGTCGCTGTTGAAGTCTCAGCTGCATCGTGCACGCGGAAAATTTCATCAACGCCTGTAACAGACAACAAACCACTATCTGCAAGACTCTCTTTGCTCAGGTACTGCTCAGCCAATTGTTTAACCGCCTGCCATTTTTGCGGATCGGTATGGGCCGGAGGTGCCATGAAAGCAAATTTTTCCCGTTTATACAGAGTTTCGGGCAATAAACCTTTCATTGCCTCGCGTAATACGTATTTTTCAGTTTTACCCTTGATGCGTAATTCCGGAGGCAGCTGAGCTGCCATTTCCGCCAGATGATGATCCAGAAAAGCCGGTCGGGCTTCCATAGAATTAGCCATATCAACGCGATCACCACCCCAGGTCAGGATCTGGCCTTCAAGCATGGTTTTAATCCAGACATACTGAGCTTTGTCTAAAGGATGCCTATCATCCAGATAACGCCGATCCAGGGTCTGCGCAATCGCGGCACCCGGATCATAATCACCCAGCCCATCCATTAAGTCAGGATTCAAGATACCGGATACGCGGGTACCGGCCATTAACCAGGGCTGTAAACAACTTGGCGTAAAGCCAACCCTGTCAACCAGTGCTGCATTGATAATTTCATCTTCAGCCAGCATAGCGCCTTTAAACAGTTTGTTTTGCTCGGCAAGCAGTTGTTCCCATTCGGCGCGATCGGAAGCCGAAAGATGATCAAGACCATGTAAAAACATATCACGGCGAAATGCCGGATAACCACCAAACAACTCGTCGGAACCTTCACCGGTCAGCACGACTTTATAGTTGACATCACGGACATGACGACTCATTAACATCTTCGCCACGCCTAAAGTGTTATAGATAGTGCGTTCCGTATGCCAAAGGGTTTCGACAAAATTATCATACAAATGTGTCGCATCCAGCATCATCACATCCTGATCGGCTTTGACCATTTCCGCCATCTCGCGGGCAATGTGTGATTCATCGTAGGCTTTGTTATCAAAGCCTATCGTAAACGCCTTGATCGGCTCCTGCCTCGCCGCGGCCGCGAGACCCAGAATAGAACAGGAATCAATGCCACCTGACAGATAACAACCAACCGGCACATCAGCTTCGAGTCTGAGTTGTACAGCCTCAAGTAACTTTTCCCTGACGGCCTCAATCCATTCTTCTTCTGAAAAAGTTTCAGGTCGACTCGCTTCTTCAGGAAACGGCATATCCCAATACTTGGCTTCACGAATCTCGAGTTTGCCGTTTTTGCGTTGAATATCCAGATAATGCCCGGGTTTAACCTGATGGATATTTTTAAAGGCGGTTGTGCCGGGCACGATGGTTTGCATCAACTGGTGATAAACGCCGGCCGGATCAAATTCACGTTGCACCTGTGGATGGGCAAATAAAACTTTTAATTCAGAGCCAAACACCAGCAGACCGTTAACTTCCGTCCAGTAAAGCGGCTTTATGCCAAAACGATCACGCACGAGCATCAAGCGCTCCTGCTGCTGATCAAACAAAGCAAAGGCAAACTCGCCACGCAAATGCGGGAGCATGCCATCAAGCCCCAGACGCGGATATAACTGGGTAATAATTTCAGAATCGGATTTGGTCTGAAAACGCGCACCTTGAGCAGTCAGGTCTGCACGTATGCGCTGATAATCGTAGAGCTCGCCATTGGTGGTCTGCATCAGCCGACCATCTGCGCTGATAAACGGCTGCCGCGCCCGATTCTCATTGAGATCAACAATTGATAAACGCGCATGGCTAAAACCTACGCCCGGCATACGTTGATAACCAAAGCCATCAGGACCGCGGTGATATTGAATGGCCGCCATTGCAACCAGCGTTTCAGGATCGACAGGATGATCTCTGTCGGCATAGATAAAGCCTGCTATTCCACACATAATAATTAACTGTAAGTTTTGAGGATTGCTGAAAGTAAAGCCATACGTACAAATACTGCACCACGTGCCTGTGCGAAGTACCAGTTATACGGCGTCTTATCGAGATTGCGGTCGAGTTCATCACCGCGGGCGAGCGGATGCATGACCATTGCACCCGGTTTGAAGTTAGAGTCCTTATTGAGCGCAAAACCCTTGCCATACTCTTCATATCCACCATCAACCCAGGCAATGGCATTCATATAAACTACATCAAGCGTCGGTAAACTTTGTTGCAGACTGTCAGAGACACTGATCATCAAACCGTCGTTTTCAAGTTCCTCACGTTGACCGTCTGAAAAGCAGTCCTGCTTGTCGGTAATAATGACCAGCTCTTTGATACCTGACGAAAACTTTGATAAGAAAATCAGCAGACTGCGTACTGTGCGCATTTTGCCGGGTACACCAATAATACCGATGGTGATTTTTTGTTCATCGGCGATGCTTTGCGCAATGGCCAGCTGCGGATAGGCTTTTAATATTGTATAGATATCAGCCATCGCCTGCGTAGGATGTTCATCGGTGCCATTGCCACCATTGATGATCGGTATACGTAATGATTCGAGCATTTCATAAACAGCTCGTTCATTACCGTCACGCAGAACGACCAGATCACCATAGTGATTAAGCATTTCACCAACATCATACAGTGACTCACCTTTAGCAATACCGGTCGTCGATGGATCGGTTATTGACATGATATCGCCACCAAGGCGGTGCCAGGCACTTTCAAAAGATAATCGGGTTCGCGTGCTCGGCTCATAAAAAGCCGAGACCAGGATTTTACCGGTTAACGGTCGGGAAATACGTTGCGGTTCAGTTTCATAGCGAGCAGCCAGACGGCTTAACTGAATCAACTGTTCACGACTATATTGTTTTGCAGAGATCACTGGACGATGGGCTAATTCCAGCAAAGGTACCAGATCCTCCGGTACAGCATCCATTAGCAGTCTGGGTGATTCAAATCCCTGAATGTCCAGAGACATTTCTTCCATCGGCTGATCGAGTTGATCAAGTTCATCATTGGATACTACCAAAGCTTGCCTCCATGCTTATCTGCAAACCATAAAATGATTAGAATCACCGGAGCGATGGCTACCATAGCAGTACTGAAAAGCACTAGCATCTCCAGTGTTTGGGCAGAAATCATCATCAGTATCAAACTCCTGTCGAGATTTTCTGGGGGTTAAGACGCTGCCAGTCAAATGGCCTCGGAGCAATCCATGTCGTTGCAATAACCAGTGTCATCGAAATCGCCGCTGAAATTAACGCTGCAACATAAAAACCTATGGTGAAATAACTCAGCAAACCAATGCTGGTGCCGGCAACCATTGCCAATGCCACACCGTTAGGATTGGTGTTTTTCCAATAAAGTCCGGCTGCAACCGGCCAGATGGTACTGGCGACAAAAGCGCCGGTTAAATAAAGCAGTTCAGCCAAAGTGGTCAGCCTTGGCCAACATAATGCCCAGGTCAAAAGACCAATCCCAGCGATCATCCAGCGAGCAACTTTCTCGAGCTCTTGCTCAGTGACTTTTGGAAAAAAATGCCCTTTGTAGATATCGGTTAAAACCAGATCTGATGTTGCAGCCAGCAAAGAATCAAGACTAGAAGCTAAAGCAGAAAAAATAATAATGAACACCAGAATGGCACCACCAACACCCAGTAATTCAGATGCGACCAGAGGACCGACCATATCAGCAGCGGGAACATTCAAATTTAATGCAGGTACAGTCAATGCGACAAAACCGGCCACAATAGGTACCGGAGTCCAGAACAAACCGGCAATCAGATATGCTTTAAACCCGACACCCTGTCGAAAAGCAAATGCCCTGCTCCACCAGACATTGGAATGAAAGATTTCACCAATTCCAAATAACAGGTTGTTGAATAAAAACATGATAGCGGCAGGAAAAAGCAGATTAAGTAATTCCGGACGCTGTTCACTGATAGCAGCATGCATATCATCAATGCCGACATTATTGATCGCCAGTATTGCCAGAATCACCAGACCAATCATGATAATGATAGTCTGTAAAAAATCCGTGCCGATAACGGCTTTTAGACCACCAAGTAACGTATACAAAACACAGATTGTTAAAATAACGCTCATGCCGATATGGTAATCAATCCCGGTCAAGGCATTGATCAATACACCTCCTGCCATGCCCAGACTGACCAGCCAGCCCAGCGCATAAAAGAGCGAAATCAGCAAAAAAATCCGCCAGGACAGATTGCCATAGCGCAAGCGAATAAATTCACCACTGGTAAAACCTTTAGGCATAAGCTCACGAATTCGACCGGCCAGTGGTGCAAATAAAATAAGACCTATTGAGCCAAGCGAGTAGCCGACCATGCCCCATAAACCCATTTGCAGAGCCAATTGAGGTGCTGCCATCGTGGTATTACTGGTGACCCATGTCGCCATTGCTGTAGCAGTGCCTAAGGCAAGGCCAACTCGGCGACCGGCAAGCATAAATCCGTCAAGGCCTTCAGATTTGCGTCCCAGCCACCAGCCAAGACTTACCCAAAGCAAACTGAACAAGCCCAGAATCAGCCAACCGGTAGAAGCATCTAAAATGCCCTGAGCAGTCATCAACAAACCACCTTGAGTTCTGCAATGGCTTCTTCAGTGGTGATAACCCGTGCATAACGATCTTTCATCGTCGTGATAGTGGCGTTTTCCAGTTCAGGAGTTACCGTCGCAACACAGTCTGATATCAGCGTGACATGAAAACCCAGGTCACAGGCATCACGAATCGCTGTGCTGACACATTCATTCGAATAGACGCCAACAACATAGAGACTGCTGATCTGCATATTGCGCAGGATGTATTCGATGTTGGTTGCATTAAATACACCGGAGGCGGTTTTGTTGATGATGATTTCATCACCGATCGGTGCAACCTGTGGCATGAACTCGGCTTCGATGGACCCGGGAGCTGCATGCAGACCAAGGCGTTTATGGCCGGGGCCGCGGTCTCGACCATCCAGTGTCATTGACTGGATTCGCGTATGTATCACTTCGAGCTTGTTGCGACGGAAGGCATTTTGCAGTTTATTGACATTAGGAAACACCAGGTTTTCCAGACGATTAAAATAATAATCAATCGATTCAGGTGGCAGGCCGGAAGAAACCGCATCGGCAAAAACACCATACCCTTTGCAGGCATCAAGATATTGCATATCAATACATAACAATGCCGTATCATGGCGACGCAAAGCATCCCGCTGCTCGGCAACATCAACAATATTATCCAGGTAGTTTTGTGCTAACGGATCGAGGTTATCAGCATCACAATCAGCCATCTGTTTTCTCACAGGCAATTTTATATAAGGTATTAAGCAGCACGTTGGCACCGGCATGAATATCATTCCAGCTGGTCCATTCCGCAGCAGAATGACTGCGGCCTGCTTTACTCGGAACAAAAATCATAGCTGCCCGAGTTATGCGGGCCAGTTTCTGCGCATCGTGTGCTGCGCCACTAGGCAATTTCAAAGAGGAAAGACTTAGCTGCTGAGACGTTTCTGCAATTAACTCCATCAGCGCACTATCGCAGCTGACAGGGGCAATATTACTGACAACCTGATAATCAAAATTCAATTGTCGACGATGCGTGATCGTCGACAGACTTAATAAAAAAGCATCTGCCAGTTCATTCAGTTTAGTCTCGTTAAGTTCGCGAAATTCGAGGGTGAAATTCACTTCTCCGGGTATCACATTCGGCGCCCCCGGGAGGACTTCAACTTTACCGATAGTGGCAACACTCTGATTACTGCCATGCTCTTCGAGCACGCGGTTAATTTGACTGGAAAACTCTACCATGCCCTGCAAGGCATCCTGTCGCATCGCCATTGGAGTTGTACCGGCATGATTTGGATGACCGATGAGTTTGATTTGCCATCGTTGTAAGCCACAGATACCTTCGACGACACCTATAGACACAGATTGACTATCAAGCACCGGCCCCTGTTCAATATGCAATTCCACATAAGCTTTCAAAGATGATGCGGGTCTGGCGGCTGATAAGGCCTGCATCGCATCCAGGCCATGGCGCGCCATCGCATCCACCAGCGACAAGCCTTCACTGCTGCAGGCATTGTGAATCCACTCGGGTGAGATTTCACCGGTCAGCGCCTGCGAACCAAACATACCGCTGAAGGTTCCCTCCTCATCGCTGAAAGCTACCAGTTCAACCGGAAAGTCTGTCATCAGATTTTGCTCTTTAAGGACCCGCAAACATTCCAGTCCGCAAATCACCCCTAAAGCCCCATCAAGATGACCGGCACCCGGCACCGTATCAATATGCGAACCGGTCATAACGGAGGGTTTGTTGACGTCTGCATTAAACACCGCATG
>Ga0181565_10000907_pt1 | contig 22478 bp, 25 predicted proteins | sample 101ome_16_FD_129661 | JGI IMG/M metagenome (GOLD analysis project Ga0181565, IMG submission 129661) | Coastal salt marsh microbial communities from the Groves Creek Marsh, Skidaway Island, Georgia - 101401AT metaG (megahit assembly) | ecosystem: Environmental > Aquatic > Marine > Intertidal... | reverse complement strand
TGATCGCGCGGCAGAACGGCGTGAAAGAACGCACCGTCCAGCTGCTGATTAAGGCCGCCAAGCTGGACCCGCAGCGCCCGGAAATCCTGTGCGACCTGGGGAATGCTCTCAAAGCGCTGGGCCGCCTTAAGGATGCGATTAAGGCCGAGAACGCATCGACGACGAATGGAAACGCGCCAACGTCACCTACGAACTTATGACCCATTCGAATGCCCGAGAACTGGCGATCGAGACATCCGATCAGATACGCGAACTCAGCGGCCGGCTGAGAGCGGTGAACGAAAAATTGTGGGAAATCGAAGACGAAATCCGCCTCTGCGAGCGGGAAGAAGATTTCGGAGAGAAATTCATGGAGCTGGCGCGGTCCGTATACCGGTTCAACGACGAACACGCCGGCATCAAGCGCGAAATCAACACTATGCTTGGCGCCCAGATCGTGGAGGAAAAATCCTACGCAGATTACTGAGCAGCCTGCAGAAGCTCAGTCGTCCTTCGGTTTCAGTTTCAACGACGCGGAATTCATGCAATAGCGCTGCCCGGTCGGCATCGGCCCGTCGGGAAACACGTGCCCAAGATGCGCGTCGCAGCGCGCACACAGCACCTCTGTCCGCTTCATCAGCATCGACCAGTCTGATTTGGTTTCCACGGCATAGTTGTTCATCGGCTGATAGAAGCTCGGCCAGCCGGTACCGGAATCGAATTTGTGATCGGCATCGAACAGCGGATGTCCGCAGCATCGGCACGTATAGATCCCGGGGTCCTTGCACTGGTCGTATTCGCCGGTAAAAGCGCGTTCGGTGCCGTGCTGACGGGTGACGTAGAATTCCTCTTCCGTCAGTTGTTGTCGCCATTCCTCTTCGGTTTTCTTGATCTTTTCGACCATTTTTCCTCAGTGTCCGTTCTTCGCGTTCAGATTTTCCAGCATGGCGCCGAATTCCCGCAGGGCCTGTCCGCCGTCGCCGTTGAAGCTGGAACCGTGCATGCAGGCCAGCGTTAATGGATTTAGGGCGGCGAGGCTTTCGAGTATAGGAAGCGTCTCGTCGGTAAACGGCACGGCACCTGACATCGGCCCTGCAGCCTGGCGCTCGTTGTAATCCTGCGACCGGCCGACGATATCGCGGTCGGTCAGTGCCTCGACATTGCCGCCCTGTCCGATCAGATCGGAACAGAACAGGGTCGACGCCGTTTCTTCGAACATCAAGCTGGCGTCCCAGCCGTGCGGGACGTGCTTGGTCTCAATCACCCGGAAACTGTGCGACCCGGTCTCGATGCGTTCATCCGCTTCCAGCACGCGGGGCGGACGGTCGGCAAAATCGCCGACGCTGGTGCGCGCACCGACGAAGCTGCAGACCGGTTCGGCGTGCGGAGCGATCGCAAGCCATTCGTTTAGCGCGCCGCATTCATCGGATTCGAAATGGCTGAACCCGATCCAGCGGATGGTCGCCGGATCCAGTACCGACGCGACGCCATCCTTTATGTCGTGGAACAATCCGCGCAGGTTGGTGTGATAGAGCATGGGCTCGTCGTCCCGCACGAGGAAGGACGAGAACTGGAAGTTTGCCGCTTCCACGAAGCAGGTGATCCGGAACAGATCCGGCGCGATTTCATCGACAGTCGCTGACATTGATCAGACCATGTAGTCGGTGGTGACGTCGTCGAGCTGACGCAACAGGGCAGGCCATTCGCGTTCGCCGGTGCCGTTGTCGTCGTACTGTTTCGCCGTATGCTCGCAGACTTCCTTCGACGGATAGCGGATTTTCTGGCCTGACGCCGCAGCCGCCGACAGCAGCGCGAGCTGCGCGGAACAGACCTTTTCCAGAAAATACATCTGCACCCATGCATCGCCGATTGTGTTGCCGGTGGTCAGCAGACCGTGGTTGCGCAGGATCATGACCTTTTTGTCACCGAGATCCTCGACCAGCCGTTCCCGTTCGGACAGATCCAGGGCAATGCCTTCAAAGTCGTGATAGGCCGTATGACCGTAGAACATCATTGCGTCCTGATTGGTATAGATCAGGCCGTCGTCCAGCGCAGAGACCGCCATGCCGGCTTCGGTATGGGTATGGATGACGCACATGGCGTCTTCGCGTGCGGCATGGATAGCGCTGTGAATGGTGTAGCCGGCATTGTTGATCCTGTGCGGCGTGTCGTCGAGGATATTGCCGTCTAGATCTATTTTCACCAGGTTCGACGCCGTGACCTCGTCCCAGCGCAACCCGAACGGATTAAGCAGAAAATGATGCTCCGGACCGGGGATGCGGGCGGAGATGTGGTTGTATATCAGCGTCGTCGTCCAGCCGTGGAGATGCGCCAGCCGGTATGCCCCCGCCAGGTCGACGCGCACCTGCCATTCTTCCTCGCTGACCTGTCCTCTGAGCGAAGCGCCCGAGATGTCCCTTACCGCCGTCGCATTCATGATCCGTCTCCGAAATTGTGCGGAGGAAGTCTAACACAGGGATTTATGCGAACCATACCGTTCGCGCGGGCCTACAGCGTTTTCAGGACCGTCTCGACCGCCCGGGCGACCTGCTTTTTGATCGCCGCCGGATGGGGCGGCGCATCGACCCCGAGAAGCAGCCTCAGATGGGTATAGCCGCGCACCAGTTCGAAGAATTCCTCCGCGGATTTGCGGGGTTCGTCGACCGCAAGGCGCCCCTCTGCGGCGAGATTGGCAAGATACTCGGCGAGTGCCGAGATATTGCGTTCGGGGCCCGACCTGTAGAACAGTATCCCGAGTTCCGGGAAACGATGTACCTCCGCCAGCACAATCCGGTGCAAAGCCAGTGTTTCCGGGGCATAGACGATCTCCAGCAAACGTTCGCCGAACCGCGTCAATGCCTCGCGAACCTGCAACCCGGCCAAAGGCGCGGCCGGATCCTGCTCCAGAATGCGCTCGCACTGTTCCTCGATCAGGCCGGCGAACAACGCTTCCTTGCTGTCGAAATAGCGATAAAGAGTCATCTTGGACACGGATGCGGCGTCGGCGATGGCATCCATGCTGGCGCCGCCGAAACCATGCGCCATGAAGACCTCCCGGGCGCCCCGCAGGATGACGCGGCGCTTGTCCGCGGCATTGCGCTGACGGCGCGTCCCGGTCGAATGCGTCAATTGACTCGTCCCGATCATAATATTAATACTATACTGTACAGTATCGTTTTATGGAAGCGTTTCATTTCGACGCTTCGTCACACCGGAACTCACACGGGGACTAAAGGCCATGCCGCTGGACAATGCCGCCGATATCAGTTCGCTCATTCAGCCCGGACGGGTGCATCGCCGCGTCTATGCCGACCCGGAAATATTCGAGCTGGAGATGGAGCGTATTTTCGACCGCGCCTGGATCTATGTCGGGCACGAAAGCCAGATCAAAAACCCGGGCGACTTCGTGACCACCCGCATCGGACGGCGCCCCATGGTGCTGACCCGCCACAGCGACGGCGGGATTCATGTCATTCATAACCAGTGCGCCCATCGCGGCGCCCTTGTCGTTGCAGAAGATTCCGGGAATGCCGAGGAATTCGTCTGCTGCTATCACGGCTGGGCCTACGATACGACGGGCAAGCTGATCCGCGTCCCGCTGCAACACGGCTACCCGGCGCATTTCAATCCGGAAGACCCCAGCACGGCGATGGTCCGCGCACCACGGGTCGAGAGCTATCGCGGCTTCATCTTCGCCTCGTTGGCAAAGGACGGGCCGAACCTGACCGATCATCTCGGTTACATGGCCACGTCATTCGACGACATGGTGGATCGTGCGCCGGACGGCGAGATCGAGATCGCAGGCGGCGTTTTCAAACACGCCTTCGACGGAAACTGGAAGCTGTATCTGGAAAATCTGTGCGATGCTGCCCATCCCCTGTTCGTTCACGAATCCTCTATCGAGGCCGCGCGGGAACAGGACGACGAAGTCCATACCGACGGCACCGGCGAAATCGCCGTCCGGCAGATGCGCCAGAACGGAGCACCCTACAAGATGTGGCAGGAACAGATAGGCATCTGGACATACCCCAACGGCCATTCCTTTCTGGGCGACTATCACGACGACGAGAAACTCGTCGCCGCGAGGAGAGACGACGTCTTCGCCGAATACATCGCGGCGCTGGAGAACAGAAAAGGCCCGGAAGAGGCGAAACGCATCCTGGAGGTGACGCGCTGGAACTCGAACGTCTATCCCAACATCTCGTTCATGAGCCAGTTCCGCCAGTTCCGCGTCGTACATCCCATCGCGGTCGATCGGACCGAAGTATGCAACTACATGTTCCGCATGAAGGGCGCACCGGAGAAAATGTTCGAAGACACGGTCGCCTTTTCCAACGTGACCAACGGCACCGGATCGCTCGTCCTGACCGACGATCTGGAAACCTACGGCCGCATTGGCGTCGGGGTGACGTCGGGCGGCGCCGACTGGATCGAGGTCGGGCGGGGATACCAGACAGACAGCCCGGACGAACACGGCGGCAAGCAGGGCAAGGATTCCACCAGCGAGGTGTATATCCGGAATATGTACGACGCCTGGCTCGACTACATGACGGCGGCCTGAGAACATGAATTTGCCGCACATTGCCTCCGACGAAATCGTTGCTTTTCTGATCAGCGAAGCCCGCCTGCTGGACGAACGCCGCTGGGAGGACTGGCTTGGCCTTTTTGCCGACACCGGCTGGTACTGGGTGCCTATCGAGGAAGGCCAGACCGACCCGCGGACCACCGTATCGCTGATGTATGACGACCGGAAACTGCTGGAAACGCGGGTACGCCGCCTGACCACAGGCAATCTGCACGCACAGTCGCCCCGGTCCCGTACGACACGCATGATCGCCAATGCAACGGTCGAAGGCGAAGAAGACGGCGAGCTGACGGTCCGGTCAAAATTCCAGATGATTGAATACCGGCGCAACAAGCAGCGTATGTTCGGAGGCACTTACTGGCACGGCCTGCGCAACAAGGGCAGCAGCTTCGAGCTATGCTGGAAGAAGGTCGAACTGGTGAATTGCGACAGCATGATGGACGGGCTTAACGTCCCCTTCTAGGCTGTCTGCCAATAACGGGGACGCCGGAGATGACCGACACGACAAACGCGATCCGGGTGCACGCCTATGGCGGGCCGGAGGTACTTCAAATGGATTCAATCCCGCTGGCTCAGCCGGGTGCGGGCGAAGTCCGTCTCCGCCACACGGCGATCGGCGTGAACTTTGCGGACATCCACACCCGGAACGGACGCTACCCCCTCCCCGAGCTGCCGGGCTGCCTCGGCTCCGAGGGCGCCGGCGTGGTGGAAGCGGTCGGCGACGGCGTGGAATTCGTCTCGGTCGGCGACAGGGTCGCCTATTCGAGCGGCGGACATGCGCTGCCGCGCGGCTCCTATTGCGAAGCGCGCACCATGAGCGCCGACCGGCTGATTGTGCTGCCCGACAATATCGACGACGCCACTGCCGCAGCGATGACGACCAAGGGCCTCACTGCTCACTACCTGATCCACGACGTTTACCCGGTCGGTCCTGGCGACACGATCGCCGTCCACGCCGCCGCCGGCGGCGTCGGACAGATCCTGTGTCAGTGGGCGAACCACCTGGGTGCCCGGGTGATCGGAATCGTCGGCTCGGAAGGGAAAGAGACGCACGCCGCGAATGCCGGTTGTCACCACACGCTCGTCCGCGATCGCGACGACGTGGTCGCCGCCGTCAAATCCCTGACCGCCGGCCAGGGCGTCCCGGTGGTGTTCGACGCGGTCGGCGCTGACACCTTCGAGGAATCGCTGCACTGCCTGCGCCCCAGGGGTCTGATGGTGTCCTACGGCACGGCATCGGGGCCGATCCCGCCGTTCGACATATTCCGGCTCAATCACATGGGATCACTCTCCGTCACCAGCGCGGCCTATCTTTGGCATGTACGCAACCGCGAAGAAATGCTCGACCGCGCGCAGGACCTGATCGACGTGGTATCGCGCGGTATCGTCAACATTCCGGTCGAACACACCTACCCGCTGACCGCCGTCGCCGACGCCCACCGCGACATGGAAAGCCGGGCAACCACCGGGATGAGCGTTCTGCTCCCGTAACCCGCCGAGATCCGGGCTGCCCGGGGATTCGTATGTCTCTGAACACCAAGCGGTTTCCGGTCCATGCTGTCTCTCCGCCGTCTCTGTGAACTGATCGCCCAGCGCTCCCGTGCGGCCGTTCTTCTACCCGTTGCCGTCGCGGGCTGTTCGCCGCTGCCGCTGCTCGATGCGATCGTGCCTGAAGGCGACTACAAGAGACAGTCGGGCCTGGCCTATGGCGATCTGCCGCGCCAGAAACTTGACGTTTACCGGCCGAAGTCAGCCCGTATTGGCGCCCCGGTTGTCGTCTTTTTCTATGGTGGCAGCTGGAAAAGCGGCTCGCGGGAAAAATACCGTTTCGTGGCCGAATCCCTGACGCAGAAGGGGCTGACGGTCGTCATTCCCGATTACCGCCTCTATCCCGACGTTACTTTCCCCGCCTTCATGGACGACGCGGCGCAGGCCGTCCGTTGGGTGCTGAACAATCTCGGCAGCGTAAACGGCGCAAAGCGCCCGGTATTCCTCGCCGGTCATTCCGCGGGCGCACACATCGCCGCGCTGATGACTGTCGACGACACGTATTTCGCCCGCGCAGGCGTGAGTGGGTCGCGGATCTGCGGCGTGATCGGCATTTCCGGGCCCTACGCGTTCGATCCCTTTGAATACCGCACCACCCGGGCCGTCTTCGCAGGGCTAAAGAACCGCGACACCGCCCGTCCGGCGAAGCGCGTCGTCGGCAAAACACCTCCTTTCCTGCTTTTGCATGGCGACAGCGACGATACCGTCCGGCTGTCCAACACGCAGGAATTCGCGGCGGCACTGTCAGATGCCGGAACCGAGGTCGAGACGGGGATTATCCCCGACATCGGACATTACAGGATCATTCTCGCGATGGCGTCTCCGTTTGACGACATCGCGCCGGTCAACGACCGCATCACCGACTTCATCGACCGCCGCAGAAACTGCGACACACCCTGATCCGCGCGACTTGATCGGCCTTCCCCGTCCCGACATGATACCTCCTGAATTAGCAGGAGACCCTCGCCCATGTCGGACGACCCGACAGTCCGTCTCGATGCCGATGGAAAACCCGTCGGTTTCATCGATCATCCGGACGACTACAGAACCGTTACATACGAAGTTATCGAAGGCGCCATCGGGCTGCTGACGCTTAACAGGCCAAAAAAGCTGAACGCCTTCGACGAACGTATGATCCGCGAGATGCGCTCGGTCATATGGAACGTGAATTTCGACGAAAACATCCGGGTCCTGATTATCACCGGCGCCGGACGGGGCTTCTGTTCGGGACGCGATATCCTGGGCCTCGATTACGAGAACAACCTGCCGTCACCGCAATACCGCGCCTATGTCCGTGCCAATCACGAAATGCTGGACGACATTGAGAACATGGAAAAGCCGGTGATTTCAATGGTCAACGGCATCTGTGCCGGCGGCGGCGTCGAGATCGCCGTCGCCAGCGACTTCCGCACCGCGGCGGATACGGCTGAATTCGTTCTGACGGAAAACAATATCGGGGTCATCCCGGCTTCGGGCGCGGCATCGCGGATGATCCAGATGATCGGCATCGGGCGGCTGAAGGAAATGATGATGACCACGATGCCGGTCGACGCGGAAACCGCGGAACGCTGGGGTCTGGCCAACCGGGTCTTCGCACCGGACGACCTGCTTGAAGGCACCCTCGCCTTCGCCCGCGTTCTGGTTGACCGCGCGCCGCTGGCGATGGGCATGGCCAAGCACGTCATCAACACCTGCCAGAACACCGACACCGAAACAGGCCGCCTGATAGAACGCCTCGGCCAGTCGGTTCTGATCCAGTCGGAGGATTCGCGGGAAGGAAACGCGGCGTTCCGGGAAAAACGCAAACCAGACTGGAAAGGCCGATGAGCCGGCGCAGTGCCGGTGGCACCGAGATTTGGATCGAGGAAGGCGGCAACGCCGACGGCCCCACGCTGCTGCTCATGCACGGGCTGTCGGGAACCGGCCGCATCTGGGACGGCATACGGCCGCTTCTGGAAGAGAACTGGCCGGGCCGCTGGATCATTCCCGATATGCGGGGCCATGGCCGGTCCGCCCATTGCGACCGTTACGGCATCGCGTGTCATGCGGCGGACATGGCCGACCTCGTCGCCGGCATGGACGATATTTATCTCGCCGGGCACTCGATGGGCGGACTGGTCGGCATTCTGATGGCATCCGGATGGTTCGGTGTTATGCCGAAGGCGGTCGTTACGTCAGGGGTCAAAGTCGACTGGACAGATGAAGAACGCGCCGGACTTGCCAAGCTGATCGACATGCCGGTCAAATGGTTCGACACCGAAAGCGACGCCCGGGAACGGTTCATCCTGGTCACCGGGCTGAAAGGCGTCGCCGATCCGGCATCCGATTTCGCGCGCTCCGGTATCGTCGAGGAAGGCGGCAAATGGCGGCTCGCCGCGGACAACCGGACCGCGATGGTCGCGGACGCGGATACGCGCGATATTTATGCCGCCGCGCGGGCCCCGGTGCTGCTGGCCGCCGGCGAACACGACCGCATGGTCTCCGCCGCCGACCTGCGGACTCTGTCAGATGACGCCGTCGAGCTGCCCGGCCTGGGACATAATGCGCATGTGGAGGACCCAGCCGCTTTCTGGTCGCTGATCGCAAATTCGATGGAGGAACTGTCATGACGCCTGACACGGAAACATTCAGGTTCCGCCGTTTCCTGGAGGTCATGGCCGCGGACGGCGCCGTCGAGGTAGTGGAAGAACCGACACCGCTATCCGTCATCGCCCACCGGCTGGAAGGAAACCCGAAAGGAACGTGGTTCCGAAACGCGGGTCCCGACGGCCAGGAACTCGCCGGCAATATCATGGGATCCCGCACAAGGCTCGCCGCGTCGCTGGGCCTCGACGAACGCGATCTGCTGGCCGAAGTGACCAGACGCCTGCGCGCGCCGAAGGATCCGGTCGAAATCGACGCGAAAAGCGCGCCGGTGCAGCAGGTCGTCCTGCGCGACAACGAGGCCGACCTGACCGCCCTCCCGGTTCACCTCCAGCACGGCGAGGACGGCGCGCCCTATATTTCGGCCACCCTCGATTTTTCGATCGACCCTCATACCGGCGACACCAATGTCGGCATGCGGCGGCTGATGCTGCGGGGACGTCGCGAGGCAGGCATCGATCTCAACGCCCCGAGCGACCTGCGCGCCATATACGGCGGCGCGCATGGCAGCGGCAATCGCCTGCCGGTGGCTTTCGCGATCGGGTTTCATCCCGCGGACGCGATCGCGGCTCTCTCCATGACACCGCCCGCAAACGAACTCGCGCTGATGGGCGGCGTGCGCGGAAAACCTGTGCCGGTGGTGAAATGCGTGACCAGCGACCTGCGGGTCCCGGCCGATGCCGAATACATCATCGAGGGCTATCTCGACGCCGACGGCTGGACCGAACCGGAAGGCCCCTACGGCGAATATGTCGGCTATTACGGCCGGCTGAAGCAGAACCCGGTATTTCACCTGACGGCGATCACCCACCGGGAAGACGCCGTGTTCCAGACCGCAACCATCGGCGGCCGCAACATGGCGACGACAGATACGGCGCAGCTCTGTGCGCTGCGTACAGAACAAGCGGTCTGGGCAGCCCTTGAAAACGCCGTCCGCGAACCGGTCGCCGTCTACTGCCCGCCGGCAACCGGCGGCATGTATAATATCCGCATCGCGCTGAACCAGCGGATGCCGGGCGAAGCACGCAACGCCATTGCCGCGGCGTTCGGCTCCACCGCGGACACCAAGCATGTGTTCGTGGTCGATCCCGATATCGACGTGTTCGACGACGCACAGATGGAATGGGCGCTGGGCACACGTTTCCAGAGCGACCGGGATTACGTGTCGTCCTCCGGATATCGCGCCGTGCCGCTGGATCCGTCCCTGCAGGGCGAACGGTCGGGTTCCAAGGCGGGCTTCGATCTGACGCGTCCCTTCGGCCGGTCCGATGCCCAGGAATGGAAAGTTCCCGACCCGCCGGCGTTCGAACAACGACCGGTGTCGAGCGTTGAGGACGCCCTCAAAGACGGCCCCAAATTCTTTCGCGAACTGATGGAAGCCACCGGATCAGATGACGGCCGCGAAATCGTCCGCGAACTCGAGGGGTATTATGAGGCGGGCCGCATTCAACGGCTCGACGACGGGCGATATTCGCTGGCGTGAATACGTGAATATGGGCCAGAGGCGGCGCGTTCACTGAATTTTCTTGCATTGGCAATACGCGGCTGGAAACATGCCGCCAATTCATCCAAGCAACGAAAAACAGGGATACGCATATTATGGAAACCCGCGCCGCCATTGCCACCGAAGCCGGCAAACCGCTCTCGATCGAAACCGTCACGCTGGACGGTCCGAAGGAAGGCGAAGTCCTGGTCGAGATCAAGTCGACCGGCGTCTGCCACACCGACGAATTCACCCTGTCGGGCGCGGACCCGGAAGGCATTTTTCCCGCCATCCTTGGGCATGAGGGGGCGGGCGTCGTGGTCGATTGCGGGCCCGGCGTCACCACCCTGAAAAAAGGCGATCACGTCATTCCGCTGTACATTCCGGAATGCCGCCAGTGTAAATCCTGCCTTTCGGGCAAGACCAATCTCTGCACGTCGATCCGCGACACCCAGGGCCAGGGCGTCATGCCGGACGGCAGCAGCCGGTTCTCCGTGGGCGGCGACAAGATTTTCCATTACATGGGCACATCAACCTTCGCCAATCATACGGTGGTGCCGGAGATCGCGCTCGCCAAGGTCCGCGAGGACGCGCCGTTCGACAAGATCTGCTACATCGGCTGCGGCGTCACCACGGGCATCGGCGCGGTCATCAACACCGCCAAGGTCGAACCGGGCGCGAATGTCGTGGTCTTCGGTCTCGGCGGGATCGGGCTCAACGTGATCCAGGGCGCGCGGCTGGCCGGCGCCAACAAGATCGTCGGCGTCGATCTGAACGAATCCAAAAAGGAAATGGCCGAACGGTTCGGCATGACGCATTTCGTCAATCCGAACGAAGTCGAGGGCGATCTGGTGCCGTATCTGGTCGACCTGACCGACGGCGGCGCGGATTATTCCTTCGAGTGCATCGGCAACGTGAACACCATGCGTCAGGCGCTGGAATGCGCCCATCGCGGCTGGGGCGAAAGCATCATCATCGGCGTCGCCGGCGCAGGCCAGGAAATCTCCACCCGTCCGTTCCAGCTGGTCACGGGCCGCGTGTGGAAAGGCACCGCGTTTGGCGGTGCGAAAAGCCGCCGCGACGTGCCGAAGATCGTCGACTGGTACATGGACGGCAAGATCGAAATCGATCCGATGATCACCCATACCATGCCGCTGGAAGACATCAACGACGCCTTCGACCTGATGCACAAGGGCGAAAGCATCCGGAGCGTGATCAACTTCTGATATCTGGGCGTAATGCTCTGGTTAACGGCGGGCGGCCCCTTGGCCGCCCGTTTCTATTCCAGATTGATCCGGTGCGACCATTCGCGCCCGTCCGACACCGTGATCTGTTTGAAACCAAGCAGTTTCGCCAGATCGTAAAACGTGAACAGATTCTGGACGCCCAGCTCGGCGAACAAAGGCGAAGCGCGCACCTGCGCCGTCAATGTCGCCAGCACGGCGCGGGCACGGAACAGCGATGCGAAAATATCGTCATCCAGAGCAACGATAATCAGCTTTTCCGCCTCTGTGCCCTTGGCGAACAGGGTGAAGCGCAACGGGGACGGATCCTGGACGAGCTCCTTCGTAAACGCGACCACGAAGCCGACCCGCCGGTCGCGGTCGCTGCCGGGCATAACGCGGGCCCTCGCCGTGTAGGTTTCTTCGGATTTCGGGACCGGATAGTAATAACCGTCATGCCGGGACTGGGCAGTCGCCACCGGCGTCATGAACAAGATGACGGCAAACGCACCGCAGATCGCGCCAAACCGCGACTTCATCCCCGATCCTCCCCGTCGCGTTCACTTTTGAAAACGAGAAACATCAGCCCCATGCCCAGCCCCAGGCTGAGAGCGATCCCCGCGATCATGGCCAGTATTCCGGCGGTGCTCATTTCGATACCGCCGATATCATTCCAGACATAAATCGCCCCCCAAACGGCGAGCACCAGCATGGCGATCAGGGAAGCGGCAAGCGCGAAGGTTTTCATCCGCCCGACAAATCCCATAGGTTCGGCACCGTTGTATTGCTATAGCCTGAAATAAAGCTTTTCTGCGCGCCGGTATCGGGATCGTAAACGTGCCGGTCTACCGCACCGATATTCGCGCCGTAGACGTGGATACTGATCGACGTTTTGTCGTCATGCGCGTTGGAGACCTTGTGGATGTCGCCCAATGCGGGCGACACTATATCGACATCGCCCGGCTGCAGCAGGTCGGTCTGACCGGGGACCAGCGTACCGTCATTCGCCACATCGAAACGCTGACCGGTTTCGGCCCCGCGCAGCATCCCGATAAGACCCCACACGGTATGATCGTGTATCGGCGTCGTCTGACCTGGCCCCCAGACGAAACTGACGATGGAAAACCGCTGATGCGGATCGCAATGCAGCAGATACTGACGATAGGTATCGCCCTCGACAGCGTATTCGTCCGGCAGCCAGTCGTCCTTGGAAATGAGATCGGTCAGCAGGAATTTCGTACCGCCAACCATCGCATGCTCGTCCCCGTCGGACTGATCGGCGAGATCGGTCATGCCTGAAACGAAACGCCGCAAACGGGATATGTCCGTCATTCTGACCTTTCCGGTATTTGGAAACAGTAAGTTAGTCCGGTAACGGGATTCCGGCAATGCGGCGAAGTGCCGTCGTCGGAGTGTGTCTCTCCGTCGCCGGTGCGGAGGTTTGCACGGATCGGGAGCTTCGGGATAGTTGGCTCGTCAGAGCAGTTCAATTACCATCGCCCGCAACGTAAAAGAATTGTCTGGAAAGACCCATGCTCAACGAGGACCTCAACAGGCTGGTGACCCGCGTCGGGCCCGGCACCGGCTGCGGCAAGCTGATGCGCCAGTACTGGCAGCCCGCCGCGCTGACCGAGGAACTGACCGACGAACGCCCCGTCAAAGCGGTCAGGCTGCTGGGCGAAGACCTCGTACTTTATCGTCACGGCGACGACGAGTACGGTCTGATCGGACGCAATTGCCCGCACCGTGGCGCCGATCTGTGCTTCGGTCGGCTGGAAGACGGCGGCCTGCGATGTTCCTTTCATGGCTGGCTGTTCGACCACACGGGCAGATGCCTGGAACAGCCGGCGGAGCCGGCGGACAGCAATTTTCACAACAAGATCAAACACACCGCCTATCCCTGCGTCGAACGCAACGGCATCGTTTTCGCCTATATGGGCACGGGCAACCCGCCGCCGCTGCCCGCCTTCGACTGTTTGGAAGCGCCGAATGAGTTCACCTTCGCATTCAAGGGATTCGTCGACTGTAACTGGCTGCAACTGAACGAGGTGGGAATCGATCCGTCGCATGCTTCGTTCCTGCATCGTTTCTTCGAGGATGACACTGACGAAGAGGCATACGGCCAGCAGTTCCGCTTCTCGACCGAAGAAAACGACATGGCCATCACCAAGGTTCTTCGGGAATACGATTGCCCGGTAATCGACATCGAACAGACAGAAACCGGCATTCGCCTGTATGCCCTTCGCCGCCTCAACGACACGGATATGCATGTCCGCGTCACCAACCAGATTTTCCCCAACGCCATCATCATTCCGATCAGCAACGAGATCATGCTGACGCAGTGGCACGTTCCCATCGACGACACGACAAGCTGGTGGTACGCGATCTTTTCGAGTTTCACCGAACCGGTCGACAAGGAGCGCATGCGGAACGACCGGCTGAAGCTATACACCCTGCCCGACTACCGCCCGCGCAAGAATCGCGACAACGATTACGGCTACGACCCGGAAGAACAGCGCAGCAGAACCTATACCGGCATGGGAGACGACATAAACGTCCACGACCAGTGGGCCGTCGAATCCCTCGGCAAGATCCAGGACCGCACGCAGGAACACCTCGGCACCGCCGACAAGGCCATCATCGCCAACCGCAAGCTGATGATCCGCGCGATCGAAGCCGTCGAACGTGGCGAAGAGCCTGAAATCGCCCTGCGGCCCGACGACCCGGCGATGTGCCGCGGCCCCGTCGCCATCGACACAATCGCACCGGCGGCAACGTGGCGCGAAGCCTGGAAACAGACCGCGATCGAACGGCGGGCCCGCTCCGACTGGGCACAACCCCCGTGGCCTGCGGAACGAAACGCAGGCACGGAGATCTGATATGGCTGAACGCAATGACACCATGGGCCGGACCGGGTTCGTGGACGACCACGGTCTCTGGTCGGACGACGACCGTGCCGAGGCCGAACGCATCGTCCGGCTTGTCAGGGAAGACCGTCTCGAGGTCATCCGGCTGTCCTACCCGGATCAGCACGGCATTCTGCGCGGCAAAACCATCATGGCCAGCGAGGCGGAGCAGGCAATGCGCAACGGCTGCGCCATCACGACGACGCTTCTGGCCAAGGACACATCGCACACGACCGTGTTCCCGGTGTTCAGCCCGGGCGGCGGATTCGGTATTCCGGAGATGGAGAACGCGGGCGATTTCATAGCCGTGCCCGTGCCATCGACATTCCGCGTTCTACCCTGGGCGCCGGGCACCGGCTGGCTTCTGTGCGACGGCTACCTGGCGAATGGCGAGCCCGTCCCTTTTTCGACCCGGCAAATCCTGAAAAGGGCTTTGGCAACGCTGGAAGGCAAGGGCTTCGACTACATCGCGGGAATCGAGGTCGAATGCCATATCTACCGGCTGGAAGACCCCATGCTGCGGCCCGAAGACGCCGGCCAGCCGGCAGCGCCGCCGAAAGTCAGCCTGATTGCCCGGGGCTACAACTACCTGACCGAACTGCGTATGGACGAACAGGATCCGGTCTTCGAAATGGTGCGCCGGGACCTGCTGGCCCTCGGCCTGCCCCTGCGGACGCTGGAAACCGAATTCGGGCCCAGCCAGTTCGAGTTCACGCTGGGACCCGCGCCCGGTCTCGAAGCCGCCGACAACATGATGCTGTTCCGCAACGCGGTGAAGCAGATCTGCCGCCGCAACGGCTACCACGCAACGTTCATGTGCCGCCCCGGCCTGCCGAATGCCTTCGCCAGCGGCTGGCACCTGCATCAATCGCTGGAGAAGGCCTCCGACGGCGCGAATGCGTTCGCCCCCGACACGGCGGACGCGCTCCTGTCGCCGACCGGCATGGCCTTCGCCGCCGGCATCCTGAAGAACGCCGCCGGCGCAAGCTTGTTCACCACGCCCACTGTCAACGGCTACAAGCGCTACAAGCCGAATTCCCTCGCCCCGGACCGCATGGTTTGGGGACGCGACAACAAGGGCGCCATGCTGCGCGTCGTGGGCGCCGGACCGGGCGATTCCGCGACCCGGCTGGAAAACCGCGTGGGCGAGCCCGCTGCCAATCCGTATCTCTACCTCGCCTCGCAGGTTGCGAGCGGCCTGGACGGTCTGACCAACGACCTGACGCCTCCGCCTGCGACGGACGACCCCTACGCGACGGACGCCGAACAGCTCCCAACCAATCTGATGGATGCAGTCACGGCACTGGATGCCAGCGACACGTTCCGCAGCGCCTTCGGCGACCGGTTCGTCGACTACCTGCTCCACATCAAACGGGCGGAAATCGCCCGGTTCCTGTCAACCGTGACCGACTGGGAACACCGGGAATATTTCGAGCTGTTCTGAGCGCGCCCCATTTTCGCCCCATTAATGTCTAGGATGCGGCCCGCAATCGTGACCAAGCGGGGGATTTCACATGGCGCTCGTCAAATATCCGGCGGTTTTCGCGGGCGGCTGGCTGTTCAATTTTATCGTGGATATCCAGTTCCTGTCGGGCTTTGCCGCAGGCTGGCTGGCCCATACCTGGATCGGCGGCGTACTTCTCTAATCTCCCGCTTTCAGGCGCATTCTCACCACGCCCCGGAAATCCTCCGGATCGACCACCTCGCCCTTGCGAACGATCTCGATCCGTCCTGCCCGCGCCAGATGCAGCATCTGCTGCTTTACCGGCTTCATGAAACGGCGCCAGGCTTCCGGTTTCTCCGCGGGCTTGCGTCGCGCTTCGCCCAGCGCCCTCGCGATATCGACCGGCGCGGCCGATGCCTCGTGCGCCAGTGTTTCCAGAATGAATATCGCGACCGGGTCGAGGGATTTTTCTTCGTTTTCTTCCATCACTGCCTTGTAAGCATCCATTCGGCGCGAGACAAGCGAAACTCCACGGAGTAACAAGGGCCATGGCGCTTTCTCCGAAGCTCGGCGGGATAGCGGTCGCAATGGCGAACCGCAATTACCGCATCTATACCATCGGCGCGATCCCGTCTCTGCTGGGTACCTGGGTCCAGCGGATGGCTGTCGGCTGGCTGGCGTGGGAGCTGACGGGATCGGGCGCCTGGCTGGGACTGATCGCCTTCGCGGATCTGGCACCGGCGGTGCTGTCGGCCCCGATCGCGGGCGCGTTCGCCGACCGGGTGAACCGGTTGAAGGTCGTGAGACTGGTACAGTATATGTCGCTGATCCAGGCGGCCATGCTGGCGACGCTTACCCTGTCCGGCGTCATGACGATAGAACTCCTGTTCGTTCTCGCCCTCATTCAGGGGATCGTCCAGGGAATTCACCAGCCGTTTCGTCACGCATTGCTGGGGACCATCGTCACCCGCACCGAGATGACCCCGGCAATCGGCATTAATTCCACCATCTGGAACTCTTCCCGCCTCATCGGGCCGGCGATTTCGGCCGTTGTGATCCTGCATCTCGGCGTGGGCGCCACATTCCTGATTAACGCCTTCAGCTACGTCCCCATGCTGATCAGCCTGTATCTGATTACCGCCAAACACAAGCCGGTGGCGCCCAAATCCCTGTCACAGGTGCCGGCGGAGATACTGGAGGGCATCCGCTACGCCACCGGGCACCAGTTCATCGGCACGGTCATGTTCCTGCTGCTGATCTTCTCGTTCTTCGGGCGGGCGACCCAGGAACTGCTGCCCGGGTTTACCGGCGCGGTATTCAATGTCGGTGCCGACGGACTCGCCATGCTGACGGGCGCCGCCGGGCTGGGGTCGCTGTTTTCAGGCGTCTGGCTGTCCCGGCGCGGCACCCTGACCGGACTGTCGGACGTTCTGATCCTGATGGTGGCTTTGATCGCGGCGACGCAGCTTGCCTTCGTCGCCACCGATATCTTCTGGGTCTCGGTCGCCGTGTTCGTCGGCTGGGGTTTCGTACTCAACGGCGCGGGAATTATCTGCCAATCTCTTGTCCAGGCGACCGTGCCGGACACCATCCGCGGGCGGGTCGTCAGCCTCTACGGCATGCTGTGGCTGGGCACGCCCGCGCTGGGGGCTTTCGCCATGGGGGTCGCGGCGGATTTTCTGGGCTTCCGCATACCGGTTGCGGGTGGCGCCTGCATCGTTGTTGCGACCTTCGCGTGGTCGCTGACACGTCGCAGGCGATTGCGGAACAGCATTGATGCCGTGGCAAAGGAAGCTGATTAGGCGACGACGTCCTCCAGCACGGTCACGCGGCGCATGTCGCGCGGATGGGATACGTCGTCGAACGGCACGCCGCGATGCATGGTCTGCAAATTGTCCCACATCACGACATCGCCAACCTGCCATTCGTGGCGGTAGACGTATTTCGGCTGTGTCGCATGAGAAGTCAGCTCGTCCAGCAACGCACGTCCTTCCGATTCGGGCAGTTCCGGAATGTGCGATGCGTGGCTGGCCAGATATAGCGATTTCCGCCCGGTGCGCGGATTGACGTTGACCAGGGGGTGACATGCAGGCGGGCGGGTCGCCTTGGCCTCCTCGCTGACGTCGTCCATACCGCCGAGTTTCCGCGAATACCAGATGGAATGCTCGGCGGTCAGTCCGTCGACCCGCTCCTTGATGCGATCCGGCAGGTCGTCATACGCGGCCTTCATGTCCGCAAATTCCGTGTCCGCACCGCCCGGCGGCACGACATGCGCGGCCAGTAACGAATACGTCGCCCGCACCGCATCGAACGTCACGTCGGAGTGCCAAAGCAGATTACCCTTGTGGAATTTACGCCTGGGATCGTCGGCCGCGTGAATTTCGCCGTTCTCGTCCAGATTGCCGACATCGATCAGTTCGTCAGTGGACAACCGGATTCCCCGGCCGGACACCGTTTGCTGCATACGCTGGCGCATCAGCGGTCCGAAAGCGCGTCCGAACGCCAGATGAGCCTCGTCGGAAACCGGCGCATCGTTGCGAAAAACGCAGACGCCATGGCGGTCCATCGCGCCAACGATCTCTGCGCGGGTTTGTTCGGTCATGGGCGCGGAGATATCGAGATCGATACACTCCGCCGCGAAGCCGCCGGACAGAGGTAAAAACTCAGCCATCGCACCTTTTCATTTCTCAAACACCTTTTTTCAACAGCGCCGTCGTGCTTCGGGATTACCTGACTGGCGGCTGAAGCGCTGCGATGCCGGACTACTTGTTGGCCAGATTCGACGGCTGGTTCTCGGCATCCAGCGGCACTGCGCCATGCTCAGCATATTGCTTCGCGAGTACCTGCGCCTCGGCCCGGAAGTTGTACCGCCCGCTGTTGAAATGCGGAATGACGTAGCGCGCGAACAGTTCGAGCGACCGTTTCAGCTTGTCGGAACCCGCCCATTCATGGGTCGTCAGCATAATTCCGCCGAAATTCCCGTTCTGCTCGATCTTTCTTTCGATCCAGGCGATCGCGTCGTCCGGCGTGCCGATCACCCAGTCGCGCCGTTCCGCCGCGGACTCCGCCGTGATTTCCGACACAGGCTGATCGGCGTAGGACTGGTACAGAGGCTTGAACCCGATCGAGAGGAAATATCCGGTTTCCCGCATGATGCCTTCGCGCACATCTGCCCAGGCCTCTTCGCGGCTTTCCGCGAGATAGAAACTGCTGACAAGATGCCACTTGTCGCGGTCGGCCGTCTTGCCATGCCGTCCGCAGGCGTCTTCGAAATCGCTCCAGAACTGCGTGAACACGCCCTCTCCGGGCCGGTTCAGCCCGCAGGGCGTCCATAATTCCATGTCATGGCGCGCCGCCATATCCAGGCTGTCCGCACCGCCTGTCGTCGGCAGTGCGAGCGGCAGGCGCGGCTGCTGATAGGATTTCAGCTGCAGGCGCATTTCGTCGAACTGCCAGAATTCGCCGTGATGGCTGATGGGCTCGTCGGCTTCGAGCAGGCGAACGATGACGTCCGCCGCCTCTCCCATCATCCGGCGCGCCTTCGCGCTGTCGATGTTGAACAGCTTTTTGTCGGTCACGAGACTGGACGGCCCGATGCCGAGGATCGCGCGGCCATAGGTAAGATGATCGAGAAACGCGATCCGTTCGGCCACCTGGAACGGGTGATGGAACGGCAGGTTGATGACCGACGTGCCGAGCCGGATGCGCCCGGTTTTCGCCGCCGCCATCGACAGCGCCATTTCCGGCGACGGCATGGTTTCCCAGCCACCGGAATGATGTTCGCCTATATGAAAGGAATCGTAGCCCAGGCTTTCGACATAGGGGATCAGATCGATATCCCGGTGAAAGGCGAGAGTCGGATTTTCCGACGGGTGATGCGTCGGCATCATGAAGAAGGAGAATTTCATTTATTCGTTTCCGTTTCCGTCCGCGATTGAACCGGCCCTAGCCCCAGGGTCCCATGAACTGTTCGCCCGCAAAGCTATCAGACAGCGCGTCGATCGTGTCCGGCCAGTTGTCGTTGTCGACGGTGCGGCGCTGCTCAACCGGCCGGGGGCGGCCGTCCCAGCCGAGCTGTTCCATGTGATAGTAAAGCTGGATGGCGTGGCCGTCGGGATCCATGGCGAAGGCGGTGTAGTCCATGCCGGGGAACAGCTCGGGCGGGAAATAACGGATCTCGACGCCCTGCTCCTCCAGCCAGGCTATGGCGGCCTTGAGCTGCGCGTAGTCGTTGAGACGCACACCGAACGCCATATTCGTCGACCTTTCGGTCAGGCCGAGTTCCGACCGCAGCGCCATCGGATACAGCGCAAGCGAGTGATGCTCGGTCGTGCAGCGCAGGAAGTAGCAATCCTCGCCGTCCCAGCGAACGGTCTCGGTCACGACGAAACCGAGGCGGTCGCGATAGAACTCCAGGGTTTCGGTAATATTGTCGGTGAACAGCCGCACCGGCCCGATCCCGGTGATCTTGAACGGACGTGGCAGCATGATCCCGCCGACGTCGAATTTCGCCTCTCCCTGTTCGAGCGAGTTCGTGCCGGCAGCCAGATCGACGTTGGCTTCCCGCGCGATGCGAACCTCCTCTGCCTCGCGCATATAGGGCAGTTCCGGCGCTTCCATGAATTTCTGATCGTACATGTTCTGCGGCTTGGACAGCCCGTCCCAGCCGATCTGTTCGATACCGTAGAACAGTTCGTTCACGCGACCGTCCGGGTCGTTCGGATACACATGCCAGTTGGATCCCGGAATATCACGGCCGGTGCGGCCGAAATTCACCCCGACTTCGGTGAACCAGTCGCTGGCATTGCGCACTTCGCGCAGGCTGCCGACCTGCCAGGTGATCTGGTTCATGGTCGCGCCGTCGGCCAGCATGTTGTTGTAGTCGATGGCTTTGCGCACCCGATACGGAAACAGGACGAAAGCGTGATGATCGGTGCCGTAGCGCATGAAGAAGCCGCGGGATTCACCAAGCCCTTCAATATCCTTCGGATCGCGGGCGCGCGGCGCGAAATCGATCGTATCGGTGACCTGAAAACCGAGCAGGTCGCGATAGAACCTAAGCGACGCATCCATATCGTTTGCGTAAAAACCGAAATGACCCAGCCGGCGCAGCTTGAACGGCCGCGCAAGCCGGATGCCGCCGACATCGAACGAATTCATTGTGTTGGTCGCCATCGCCTCTCTCCTGCTGGCCGCGATTGTTTCCCATCGACCGCAATCAGGCAAGGGGACCGCTCGTCGGCGCTAGATGTCCTTCTCCGCGGGCATCGTCGCCGATATATCAGCGGGAAACCCAGCGACTATTTTCAACGGGTCCCGCCCCGGTATGTCTTTCGCGAAGATCTCCAGTTCGAAAATGCCACGATATCCCGCCTCCAGGACCGCATGCAGAAGCGCGCCGACATCGATATCCCCGGCGGAAAGCGTTTCGCGCCCGACAGGGACACCCGTGTCCATCCGGATGTTGCATAGCTGGACGAGCACCACGTCATCGGGAAAATCCCGGATAATGGCCGTCATATCCGGGTCCCACCACGAATGATAGAAATCGAGAATCAGCCCGGCTGACGGATACCCGTCGATCAGAGCCCGCGCCTGGGCCACTGAATTCACGCATCCTTTCGTACCGATATCCATAGGATGGATCGGCTCCACGCCGAGCCTCACTCCTTCCTGCTCGGCGCGCCGGGCAAGCGCATCGAAACCGTCGCGAACCAGCGCATGCCCCTGCTCCAACGGCATCGGCGGCACGCCCAGCCCGCCGCAGATTACGCACAGAACATCGGCATCCAGTTCTGCCGCCGCCTCGATAAGCATCAGATTGCCGCGGTCCACGGATACACGATCCGCGTCGGTGAAATACCCGACGCTGTTGAGCGACGAGACGCCAAGCCCATGATCCGCCAGACAGCGTCTCAGCGCCGCCACGCCCATCTCCTCGACCGCGGCACGGCTCAACCCGACAGCGGAAAGACCGGCCCGGGCAGCCGATTCCGCGAAGACCGGGAACGATACACCCGCCCCGCATATATAGTGATTCACGGATAACCCGTTGTTCATTCTGTTTCCTCGCGGGAATCGTTTTCCGAAGGATCATCCGTTGGGCGTGCGGGATGAAAAACCAGCCAGAATCCGAACACAGCCACGGTCAGGCCAACCGCACCCAGCGGGCCGAACGTTTCGCCGAAAAGCAGCCACCCCATCAGGGCGGTACAGGGCGTCATCAGGTAAAACATGCTGGTGACGCGTGTCGTTTCGCCCTGCCGCAAGAGCCAGTAGAGCATGGCCCAGGCCAGACCCGACAACATGAACACCTGCCAGCCGATTGCGATGATCAGCTCGTCCGACCAGAGGACCTCTCCACCTTCGAAAGCAAGCGACGCGAGGGCGCAGGCGACGGCGGAGAACCCGAGCTGGATCGTATTCACGGCCGCGATGCTTTCGTCCGCGCAATACCGCTTCTGGTAGATGGTCCCGAAAGTGATCGAGACGAGACAGAGGAACGCGGCAACGAAAGCCACGGATGGCGTGCCTTCGATGCCGGCCTTTTCCCAGACGACGAAACAAACACCGGCGAACCCGACCAGCAGACCCGCCCATTGCCGCCGGGATACGCGCTCGCCAAAGCCGGCGGCAACGACCACGCCGGTCAGTATCGGCTGCAAAC
>Ga0181565_10000902_pt1 | contig 22538 bp, 19 predicted proteins | sample 101ome_16_FD_129661 | JGI IMG/M metagenome (GOLD analysis project Ga0181565, IMG submission 129661) | Coastal salt marsh microbial communities from the Groves Creek Marsh, Skidaway Island, Georgia - 101401AT metaG (megahit assembly) | ecosystem: Environmental > Aquatic > Marine > Intertidal... | reverse complement strand
CTCTACTGGATGGCTTTTTTCAAACAGCAGCAACAGAAAAGCTGCCTAATAAACCCGTAAGAACCTCTGCTTAAATTATTTACATTTAACAAACCAATTAAAAGAGAGGCTGGCATCACCAATGCTCTGGAAGCGCCACCCAACTGGGTCTTGGACATTCAAGACCTCAAACACAATCAAACCCATGAAACAATTCTATTTAATGATACTGGCGGTCCTTCTGATGGGATCCGGCCCATTCCTTGCCCAAGGGGCAGAAGAAAGTGCAGCCCTGGAGGCAGTTGCCGAAGTGGCTGCCGCAGCCGAAGAGGCCCCTGCTGAAATCAATGCAGGGGATACGGCCTGGATGATCACAGCCACGGTGCTGGTGCTGTTCATGACCTTGCCTGGCTTGGCCCTATTTTACGGAGGCCTAGTGCGCACAAAAAACATCCTCTCCGTGCTCGTGCAGTGTTTTGCCATGGCAGCGGTCATGAGCATCCTCTGGGTAACTTGTGGTTACAGCCTAGCCTTCGGCACCGAAGGCGGCATGAACTGGGCGATTGGCGATCTGAGTAAAATATTCCTGAAAGGCGTCACTGCCGACTCAGTGTCAGGAAGTATCCCGGAAACAGTGTTCATAACGTTTCAGATGACCTTCATCATCATCACCCCTGCGCTGATGGTGGGAGCGTTTGCTGAGCGTATGAAATTTAGCGCAATGATGCTCTTCAGTATTGCCTGGGCTTTGCTCTCCTACCTCCCCATCTGCCACATGGCCTGGTCTGGTGACGGGGCTTTATTTTGGGATTGGGAAGTGATGGATTTTGCGGGGGGCACGGTTGTGCATATCAACGCAGGTATAGCCGGCCTGGTCGCCTGCATCATGGTAGGCAAAAGAAAGGGGTATGGCAGCTCGGCGCTCCAGCCTCACAATGTTCCCATGACGGTCATTGGAGCTTCGATGCTTTGGGTGGGCTGGTTCGGATTTAATGCCGGCAGCGAATTGGCGGCTGATGGCACTGCTGGGATGGCCATGCTTGTGACCCAAGTCGCCACAGCCATGGCTGCCCTGACCTGGATGCTGATTGAGTGGATGAAAAATGGTAAACCCACCGCCGTCGGCATTGCTACCGGAGCCGTCGCTGGCCTTGTAGCCATTACCCCAGCCTCCGGATCGGCCGGACCAATGGGGGCCATCCTGATCGGTTTTGCTTCCAGCGTGGTCTGTTTCTGGTCAGCTACAAGTTTGAAACACAAATTAGGCTATGACGATAGCTTGGACGTTTTTGGTGTGCATGGGGTGGGTGGGATTGTTGGTGCCGTCCTGACAGGTCTTTGTGCAGCCGATTTCATGGGAGGAGCCGGAACGGCACTGGACACAGTGGGGGCTCAAATCATGGTGCAGATCAAAAGTGTGCTGGTTACCATTGTCTGGAGTGGTGTGGTCTCGTGGGTCGCCCTGTTTGTCATCGACAAATTGGTGGGTGGCCTACGCGTGAGTGTCGAGGAGGAAACCATGGGCCTGGACCAAAGTTCTCATGGGGAAAGCGGTTACAACTCTTAAACATGACAGGCTCGTGACAATACCGAGCCTTATAATCATCGAATCAAAGAAAGTGCTGGCATCAAGATAATCGGGTGATCACTCTTGATGGAGCCACACGAGCCAAGAAAAGTCACGAACCATGAAGAAAATAGAAGCCATTGTAAAACCCTTCAAACTAGAGGATGTGAAGGATGCCCTGAGGGAGATTGGTATCGAAGGCATGACAGTCACCGAAGTAAAGGGCTTTGGTCGACAGAAGGGCCACACTGAAATCTATCGAGGGAGCGAATACACGGTGGATTTCCTACCCAAGATCAAACTGGAAATTGTGGTAGCGGATGAACAGGCAGAGTCAGCGGTCAATACCATCATTGAATCAGCCAAGACAGGGAAAATTGGCGATGGGAAGGTGTTTGTTTCTCATATTGAAGAAGCTGTCCGCATTCGCACCTCCGAGCGAGGGGAGCAGGCCGTCTAGAAAAAGCTCAATCGCATCAACCTAGCAAGCAGGGCACCTTCCCTATACCGGGCGGGGTGCCTTTTTTTGTCGTCAGCCAGGCTCAACGCTTCGCACTTGCCTTAACAAGTCGAGACGACCAATGTGAATCGACATCCTTGATTCATTCATGCACAAGCCTGATACCTTCTGCTCGGCAACGCACCTGATCCTCCTGTGGGTGGTCTCACTAATTGGCTGCCTCATGGGGGCCGAGGGTGTCGACTTGCCGCCCTCACAAGCCCAGGAAAATGGCAGTGTCCTTAGGGGCAAACTCACCTACCAATCGGATCCTAAGCATCCATGGCGGCTGCAGCGGTATTTTGTTCACGGGCCAGGTCGCCACTTGAGCGAGGCAGTCGTTGAGCTTATCCCTGCCGGAAAAAGGGCTCATGGAGAGCAACCCTTGCGCCCCGAACCAACTATTCACCTGATGGACCAGCAGGACCATCTGTTTGTCCCCGAAATCCTAGTCCTTCGAAAGGGAGATCAAGTCCGCTTCATGAATAGCGAATCAGCCCTTCACAATGTCATGTGTCTTGAGACTCAACCGCCGCTCAACCATAACCTGGCAAAAGGTCAGGAATACCTTTTCACGCCGGGAGCAGTCAACGGGACCAAAGATCCCCTTGAAATCACGTGCATTTTTCACGGAGCGATGAAAGCTTGGGTGTTTGTGTTTGATCATCCGTATTATCAGCTCACTCAACGTGAAGGCATCTTCCAATTCGATGGGGTTCAACCCGGCGACTACCATCTGCGAATAGCCCACCCCGCTGGAAAACTTTATCTGGAGACACCTGTCCGGAGGTTTACCGGGAGTCATACCGACTGGCTCATTGAACTTTCGCCAGCACATCTGAAGGGTACTGAAAACTCCCAGAAGGCTGTTGAAGCTCAGGGCTCAGATGATCTATAAGATAAGTCCCAGTCCCAAGTAGCCTTGCATCATCCTGATCTGATCATGACACCCAACCAGAGAACTATCGATTCTAAGCCCATCCCTTTCATGGATCGGCGAGCAGCCATTGGTCGCAGCCTCCAGTACGCGGCGCTGACCCTCTCAATGCCGACCTGGGCAGCCTTTGAAAACCAGTCCAGCCAAGAGACACTGGTTCCATTTCTGGACATGCCAAGGACCCGACCCAATCGTCTGGATTGGGAAATGCTCACCGACTGGATCACACCACAGGATCAGGTCTTCAACGTGCAACACTATGGCATGCCAGAAATCGACTTGGATGCCTTCAGATTGACCCTTGACGGCCTGGTCAACAAACCCACCGTGCTAAGCATGGATCAAATCCGTTCCATGCCCAAAATGGAACAGCTCATGACTCTGGAGTGTTCAGGCAATGGATCCAGCAAGGGATTCATGGATGCCGTTTACAATAGCCGTTGGGGAGGCACCCCCCTGGCTCCCCTGCTCCAACAGTGCCAGCCAAGCTCCGAGGCCACCGAGGTGGTTTTCTACGGTGCCGACACCAAAGAAGAAGTGCTCAGACCAGGAACCAACCGGGAACTCAAAATTGAGGTCCCTTTTGGCAGAAGCATGACCCTCAAGGAAGCGATGGCATTGCCTCTTTTGTTGGCCTATGAGCGTAATGGCGCCCCGATGGAACATCGCAATGGTGCTCCTCTGAGGCTCATTGTGCCCGGTTATTATGGGGTGGCTAACGTCAAGTGGTTGAACCGTATCGAATTAAGAGATCGCCGCTACATGGGGCGCTACATGGCCAGAGACTATGTCACAGTCCGAGCTCGCGAGCAGGATGGTGAAATCATCCACGAGGAAACCTCAGTTGGCCGCATGAATCTCAAATCCATCATTGCCAGAGTGACTCAGAGGCCGCTTGGCCAAGGCAAGGTAGCTCTCAGGGCTTACGGAGCAGCTTGGGGAGATGGCACCCCCATAGAGCGGGTGGAGGTGCAACTCAATGATGGGGCATGGCAGCAAGCAAGGTGGGATGAAAGCAGCCAGACCAGCCCTTACTGCTGGCGGTTTTTCTGGATGGATCTTGGCGAGGTTGGACCAGGAGACCACACCCTGATCTCCAGAGCGATTGATCAAAAAGGTCGCATACAGCCTTCGGCTGAAGACGATGAAATCGCCCTGAAGAAGACTTACTGGGAAGCCTACGCCCAGTGGCCCCGCCAAATACGCATTGAGTCATAAACCTGCTCTTAGACAGGTTCTGGCTTCTACTCAGTCCAAAGCAGATCAACCACAAAGGAGGCAGATCACGGTAAAGGGTCTCTGAGGGAGGGCTCCCAGCCTGAGCCAACACTTATATTTGAGAGTAGGGAGCAGGGTTCAAGAAGGTCTGATGAATCTTTGAAACGGTGTCCTTGTACCGCTCAACAACCTTGAGCTTATCCCAGTCGGGATGACTTGAAAACCGTCCCCAGGCAGCCTTCCGCTCCTCCATGTCCTTGTAGGCCACCAAGTAAGTCAGGTTGGGCAAGTTTGGCCCCGAGAGCGCTTCGCCACAGAAGACGCTATCCAGACCTACTTTTTCGAAAATATCGAACTCCCCGGAGTTGAACATCTCAACCTTGAGCGCGGCCTTGGCTTCGTTGTGACTCTCGTAAACGCGTAACTCAAAAATTCGCTCACCCTTTCTGGGTATCTTGACATCTGGGTAGCCATCAAAGGGACGCATAAGGGTGCTTTCAATGCGGGAATAAGCGGGGTCATTCTTGGGGGTCCCAAGGTATTCCTGACTGGCCTGCATGAATGCCTCATCCTCCTCGAGTAGGCGCCGCATGTTGTAATACGACTCGAAGGAAGGAAAGGGAACCAACGCATAGATGGAATGGTCTTCTTGGTCCTGTGGATAAAACACCCCTATCGGCTGGATGCCTGCGCGATTGAGCGCAGGCAAGGCAGCTTGTTGCAATTGCCTATCAATCAGGGAACGCTTCGCTGCGCTGTCCACCTTCCACTGCCGCCATTCCAACAACTTAGGGGCGTGACCGTTTTGGTGGTGATCCCCAAGCAACTGAGGGTTGGCAAGCATGCCTGCCGAGGCGGCAGTGAGAGTGGCTGACTGAATAAAAGATCGACGGTTCATTTTCGGTAACTGGTTGAGATCAAGAATATACCGTGAGTAAGACTGATCACAAGCCATCATTGAATACCCCAGGCAGACCAATTTGAACTTGATAGGGCAAAACTTTCGGATTAACCCATTTTCATCCCAAAACTGCTTATGAAAGGTATTTATCCATTTTGGTTGGCCTTGAGCCTGACCACTGGGGGGCTATTGATTGCCTCTTCTTCCACTCAAGCACAATCCCTCCGGGAGGGTCTGGAGGTTTACTGGAACTTCGATGAAGGTACGGGGAACATGGCCAATGACGCATCGGGCAATGATCGCGAGGCCGTACCCGAGGCAAACATCTTCCCGGGAGCAGTCATCGACTGGTCGGGAGGCAAATTTGGGGGCTCGGTGAAGTTTGATATGAATTACATGCTGCATTCGCCCTTTGAATATTACGGTATTGGCGATGCGGGAGCACGAACCATTTCGATGTGGGTCAAGACCCAATGGCAGGCATCCAACTCCAGTGCTGTGGGAGCCATTATGGGATGGGGCGTGCATGCTGGGCGACAGCGCTGGCATTTCAAATTCAATGGTGGCACCGACGCTGAGGGCAATGTCCAGCAGTTCCTGCGTACTGAGAACCAGGGCGGCAATAATTTTGGCAACAGCATCTCAGTCAATGACGGCCAGTGGCATCACTTCATTTCAGTCTTCGACCCGGAAATCGATGCCAACGATGATGGGATCATGGCGGCCATCGGGGATGTGGACCACTACGTCGACGGAGTGCTAGAGAACAAGAACGGAGGGGTTGGCAACCCAGTTGAAACCCTTGTGGACCCCGATCTTGGCGCAGTTCCCGTGACCGTTGGCGGGGGATATTTTCCCAACATCAGTGCCGCTCGCCTCATGGAGGGTCGAGTGGATGAAGTGCGCATCTACAGCCGGGCTTTGAGTTATGATGAAATCCAGCAGCTGGCTTCGGGCAAAGATGTCGATGGCCCACCTGCGGTGGAAATCACCAACGATATCGAAGGCGCAGAATTGCTCGGGGAAGACACCCCCATTGAATTCTCGATCACCCCGCAGGGCGATGCGACCGTGGATCAGGCAGATGTCTTTCTGGAGCTCAATGGCAAGCCTGTCATCGCCGCTGCCAAGCTAAGTGGCTCACCCAGTCAATGGACTGGCACCTACAGCGGCCTGGAAAAGAATCAGGTTTACACCGGCCGCATAGGCGCTACAGACAGTCAGGGTCGCACCTATGCTTTTGATTTTACTTTCGATACGATTTCTCTGGATAACTACGCTATCGAAGCAGAAGACTATAACTTCGATGGCGGTGCATTTTTCGACCAGCCAGTCCCCTGCAACACCCCTGGCGGCAGCGAAGCCAACTGCTACTTTGATCGGGTATCCACTCAGGGAATCGATGCCATGGACAGCATCGACGATGATCGCCCAACTGATGAGGATGCTGATTACCTGGCCTTTCTTGACAATGGCTATCGCTTCGGGCCGTCGGCCTTCCGAGATGAACTCGTCGACACTTGGGCCAGCGGTGACACCCTGCGTCAGAAACATTTGGATGCGGGTGAAGGTATCCTTGATTACGACTTGGAGCGAGTCCAGAGCGGGGAGTGGTTCAACTACACACGTGACCTTCCTGTCGGAACCTATCAAGTGTTGTTGCGGGCTCGCGGGAGAGCAGACCAGACCCTTTCCCTTGGTTCAGTATCCAATCCTACCCAAGCCAATCAAACGGTCAGCGAACTCGGCACATTCGTTGTGGGTTCGACCGGCGGCTCATACCGATTCTTCCCACTCAAGGATGCTCAGGGCAAAGACCTGGTGCTCGAATGGGGAGGGAAGCAGACGCTGAGAATCTCGGCCCTTGAGACCGATGGCAATGTGGATCTGAATTATCTCATGTTCGTCCCGGCATCGATCCAAACCGAACCCGTTCAGGTTGAATTGAGTATCCTGAGTGCAGGAGATCAGATCACCCTTAGTTGGCCTGTTCCAGCCGGTGGTGGTTCGGGTGAGGGGCTGTTGCAAAAAAGTGCCTCGCCTCTGGGCCCTTGGGTATCCGTCCCGACCACAGGCAATTCGCACACTGTCTCCGCCAGCCAGGCTGCTGAGTTTTACCGAATCGTCGCCCCCTGATATAGGACAGCCTTATTCTGCTTAAGGGCACGGACCATGAGCCCAGAAACCATGCGAGCCAGGGCAGCAGCCCTGCTAGTAGCCCTCGGTGTGGGGGAGGATGGTATCATCTCCCCCCTACCTGGGAGTCGGGACCAACGCACCTTCAAATGTCGTCATCGGGGCCAGGAGCTTGTCCTCAAAGGCTACCCGCCTGCCGACTCAGAACCCGGTGCCATCGACCCTCTCGAATCGGAGGTGGCCTTCTACGATTACCTGGAGTCATGCCAAGTTGGCGGTGTGGCCCAAGCTCGGGGGTGGGATGGAGAACAGCGTTTGGGCGTTTTCACCTTCTGGCAGGGCCGCACTCCCAAACCCGTGGAGCTTGGCAGCGATTTTGTTCGCGCAACGGGGCAGTTCATCACCACCATCAATCTTTCCCGCCACAAGCTGCCCGCGGCATTGCCAGCGCTACCAGTTCGCGAACGCTCGGTCAGCGCCTTGTTGGCCTCAATCAACCAGGCATTGCTAGCGGGCCTGCCCGAAACTCTGGAAGTCATTGAACCTCTCAAGGCTTTCTGGGAGGAAGACCTCGTTCCCGCATGGCATGAGGTGATGAAAGGGACCCTTTCTGGATTCGACCTGGCTAATCAGGATCCGGCTCAGACACTGCCTGAGGCCATGACACTGATTACCCCAGGGGATCTCAGTGTGGAAAACACCCTCATCGGGCCCAACAAGCAATATGGCTTTTTTGACTTCGAACACGCGGCATGGACCGATCCTGCTTGCCTGATTGCTCGCTTTTTTTGTCGTATGGACACCCAAGATAGGGCAGCTCTCCTCCCAGATTTCATGGAAGCGCTTGAGGGAATCCCTGACTTGCATCCATTGGCAGCGATCCGCTCCCGCCTGCTCCTGCCTGCGGTGCACATGGAGCAGGCGCTGCTGGAACTTTTTGATACGCAGCAATGGGAGTCCCTTGAGTCAGTCACACGGGAGGCTGATGCGACACATCGCGTCGGATGGATGGAGCGCTTGGGCGCCTCACGCAAACGCGTCAAGAGAGCCTTACTCATGCTTGGGCAAGCTTGAATCCCTTGTCCCGCACATCGAAAAAGCTGATCCTTGGACATACCTGATCCACAGTCAGAGAAAAGATTGGTCATGGACGCTGTTTTGAAGCAGAGTGGTTACAGATCCCTCTACCCATGATGCGGTTACCAAGCTACCAACCGATTTGTTCCCGCCGTGTTGCATGCGCCAAGCGGGGCTTCACCCTCATCGAATTGCTGGTGGTCATTGCCATCATCGCCATCCTGGCCGGCATGCTCATGCCTGCCTTGTCAAAGGCCAAGGCAGCCGCTCATGGCACTGCGTGCCTGAATAACTTACGCCAGTTTTCTATTGCCAACATGGTCTACGCCACAGATCACGATGATCAGGCCGTCCCATTGATTGCCCTCAATCGTAGCAGTGGCAACACACAAATCTGGATGGCCAATCAAAGTTTTCGAGATATCATTGGCTATTCACGGAATGCCAACTCGATCGTGCAGACTCCCATTGATTATCGCTGCCCAGCAGACAAGCAAATACGCAATCCCTCCCAATACGCCTTCAACAATAACCCGAATGCCGCCAACGAGGAAAATCGAGGCACCTTGACCAGCTACAGTTATAATTTCGAGGATTGGTATCCCTCAGACGGTCGAGGTTGGGCCTTGGCGAGCAAGGATCATGCAGGACACAAACTCTCAGCAGTGGTTCAACCCTCGGACAAATTGATTTTCCATGACGGTCATGATTGGTGGTCTCAATGGAAAGGGGCCAATTACCTGACGGGGTGGGACAAGCTTGGGCAGCTGGGAAGTGTTCAGGAATATAAAAATGTTGGGAATGGAGGGCCAACACTTTACCGTCACAAAGAAGGAGCCAATTTTGGCTTTTACGACGGTCATGCCGAGCGGCTGGCTAAAGAGGAGGCATGGGTCCAATCAGATTGGGATGCCAAACCCAAGGCACCCGGAAGATGGGTGGCCGTACCTCAGGTCTGGAATAAATATCGCTAACAGTCCCCTCACCTCTGAGAGCCAGAGCTTCCAGAATCCCAGATCCTCGCCGAGGTCGGCAGCTTCTATTTCGCATGATGGCTGTCTGCATGCCCTTTGCAGCATGGATAGCATTGGAGGGCTTGCTTCATCTTCATCATCCGGGCTTCCTTCATTACCAACACGACCCGTGGTTAGGTTTTTCAGCCCACATACCGCTGTGGCATCATAACAACGAGACAGGACGCTATGAGCTTACCAAAAGTCATCGCTATGCTTTTGAGCCGACTGGATTCTCGTATCATAAATCAGAAGATACCTTCCGCATCTTCTGCCTTGGTGGCTCCACCGTGCAAGGTCGCCCCTATGGCCATTTGAGTGCCTTCCCTGCCTGGATGAAAATCTGGCTTGAAAAAGCCTACCCCAGGAAAACTTTTGAAATCATTAACGTGGGGGGGGTTTCCTACGCGAGCTATCGCCTCGTGCCCATCTTGAAAGAATGCCTGGCACATCAACCCGACCTGATCATACTGTGCACTGGGCATAATGAATTCCTTGAAAACCGCAGTTATGATCCACGGGGCATGGGCAATGATGACGTCGGCCCGTGGATGGAGTGGTCATCCAGATCAAAGGTATTTGAAGCGTTTACGGCCCTGACTCAGCACGCGCTGCCTACAAGAAAACCTCTCCCCAGACTCGGAGCAAAAGTCCAGGCTATGCTCGATTTTGAACGAGGCCTTGAGCAATACCATCGCAACGAGGCATGGGCCTCTGAAGTCGAAACGCATTTCAGGGACAATGTTCAGACCATGATCAGACAGTGCCAAGCTGGCCATGTTCCCATGCTGTTGCTCAATCCTTGTTTCAACCTCAAGGACAGCCCTCCATTCAAATCTGAACATCGCCCAGACTGGACACCAGAACAGGCTACAGCTTGGTCTCAGTTGATCAGCTCGGCTAGAGAGCACCTGCAAGAAGATCCAGATGAAAGCATCCATCAATTAAGCTTGGCCACTTCCATGGATCCACGATTTGCGCGGACTTGGTATGATCTAGGTAAACTCCTCTTTGGCAAGGCTCGCTGGCAGGAGGCAAAGGCTTGTTTCCAGAGAGCACTGGAGGAGGATGTCTGTCCCTTGCGAATCCGCAACAAGATGCGGCAGAGCCTGGAGGCGATGGCGCAAACCGAAGGTGTCCCCATGCTGGATTTGCAATCATTGGCCGAAGCCCACACTCCCTGGGGTGTCACGGGGGAAAGCTTCTTGGTCGATCACGTGCACCCATCAATCAGCGGCCACCAGATCATCGCTCAAACCCTGGCCGCCCAGATAGCACTGGACTTTCTACCCAGACCTCGTCAGTGGCCCAGCACTCAGGAAATAGAATCTCTATTTGCCGATCACTACCAAAAACTCCCCCCTTCTTACCTGGCCGAGGGCTTGCAACGCCTTGAAAACCTTCGCGCATGGACTCAAGGGAAGGCTGACGGTCCTGTCTTGGAATCAGGATTAAGTCACAGAAATGAGCTCTGATCCCATGACCATGGATTGTTTTTCTTGGGATCAGACCCACAGCTTTTACCTATTCAAACCCATCTCTCTGGCCTATGTTCGGCTGCCATGGAACTGGAAGCCTCCAAGATCCATCAAGCCGTCAAAGCCGCCCTTGCCGAAGATGTAGGGGGCGGTGATGCCACCACTATCTCTGTCATCCCCTCGGATGCCCGAGCCAAGGCATCGGTGGTAGCGCGCGAAGCGATGATTCTTTGCGGGATGGCTTTCATGAGGGAGGCATTTTTGCAAGTAGATCCTACCATCCAGTTTCTCTACCAGAGCCGTGAGTCTCACTCATTGGAGCCAGGCGATATCGTGGCGACTTTGGAAGGTCCGGCTCAAGGCATCCTCACGGCTGAACGAACCGCCCTCAATTACCTTCAGCGGCTCAGTGGCATAGCCACCCTCACCCGCAAACATGTCGATGCTATCGGTGACTTGCCCTGCTGCGTGCTCGATACACGCAAAACCACACCCGGGTGGAGGCTGTTTGAAAAATATGCGGTTGCCTGTGGCGGAGGCAAAAATCACCGCATGGGTTTACATGACATGGTCATGATTAAGGACAACCACTTAGCTGCTCTTGGTGTGGTAGAGTCCGAAGCAATCGCTCTGGCAGTGCAGAAGGCTCGCCAGGCATTTCCCGGGCTGAAGATTGAAGTGGAAGCTGATCGGCTGGAGCAGGCTCGCTGGGCCATGGAGGCTGGTGCCGATTATATCCTACTGGATAACATGCAACCCGAATCACTGGTTCAGGCGGTTGAACTCAACCGGGGACGCTGTCTGCTGGAGGCAAGCGGGGGCATTGGTTTGGACACCATCCATGCGATCGCCACTACCGGCGTGGACTTTGTATCCATCGGCGCGCTAACTCATTCTGCCAGATCGGTCGATATTGCCCTGGACTTCGCCACGATCCAACCGGCATGACGACCTTGGAATCCATTTTGCGAGCCCTGAGGGATGCGGGTGATCAAGGGGTTGCAGGGACGCAGGTTTCCAGTGCACTGGGCATCAGTCGCACAGCCATATGGTCGCATATTCAGGAGTTAAGACAGCTGGGGTATGATATCGAAGCCACCTCGCATCGAGGCTACCGCCTCCTTAGCGTACCCGACAGCCTTCTGGGCGAGGATCTCATGAGTCAACTCCCCCAGAAGCGTCTCATCGGCAGGTCCATCACTATTTACCGAGAAACAGCTTCCACTAATTTACTGGTGGACCAGCGAGCCATGCATGGTGAATCAGAAGGCTGGGTTGTCTTTGCAGAATCACAAACTCGAGGGCGCGGACGTCTCGGCAGATCGTGGGTTTCACCTGCTGGCAAAGGTTTGTGGTTCTCGGTCCTGTTGAGGCCTCCTTTACGCCCCCCGGAGATGACGCAACTCACCGTCATCAGTGCGACAGCTCTTTCGCGAGCCATCAGACAGGTCACCGGTCTGCAGCCTGAGATCAAGTGGCCCAACGATATCCTGATCCAGGGAAAGAAAGTGGCGGGTGTGCTGACTGAGATGAGCGCCGAAACAGACCGCGTTTCTCATGCTGCTCTGGGTATTGGAATCAATGTCAATCTGGAGGCTTCGGATTTCCCCTCCGAGCTGCAGCCTGTGGCTACTTCCCTGCAAATTGAGAAAGGTGAACCCATCCATCGATCTACCCTGGCAGTTGCCTTGCTCAAGGCCCTGGATGATGATTACGCACGCATCTGCCAGGGGTCTTTTCAAGAAGTTGCCCGCGAGTGGGCCGATCAGTGCATCACCCTCGGAAAGAGAGTGCGTATCCATCAGCTTGATCACTCCTACCTAGGTATCGCTGAATCGATCGATCCTGAGGGAGCTCTCATGATTCGCACTGAGCACGGTGAGCTTGAGCGAGTGACCGGTGGAGATGTCACCCTGGAAAAGGAACCCTAAGTGCCGATTCGTGAAAAATCCCCCATCCATCGAAATCCTGATAGATATTGGAAACACCCACACACACATCGGGTGGCACGATGGTCAGGAATGGCTCAGGCATGTCACCCTGAAAACGTGCAAGATCAAGGAAGGTGACCTGAGTGAACTCCAGGCAAGCTGGTCGGGGGGTGAGGAACCCGATTGGGCAGCCTTCTGCAGCGTCGTCCCGGGAGCAAGCCAGGTCATCAGACCTTGGCTAAGCAATCAACCGCTGAAACTAGGATTTCATGAACTATCCTATGAAGCCGTTCGCGGGATTGAAATTGACTACCCTCAACCCGAAACCATCGGAGCCGATCGCCTGGCTAACAGCATGGCTGCAGCGCATCTTCTGGGGGCACCCTGCATCGTGGTTGATTTTGGTACAGCTGTCACCTTCGACGTATTGAACCCGTTTGGCGCCTACGTTGGAGGCATCATCGCACCAGGTATAGAGCTCATGACGGATTATTTTCACGAGCGCACGGCCTTGCTGCCCAAGATTGAAATTCAAGATCCCAATGCGGTGATTGGCAAAAGCACCGTGCAAGCGATGCAGATTGGCGCCGTGCATGGCTATCGAGGTATGATTCGCTCCCTCATCCAAGACCTGAAAAGGGATCTGAAAATAGATCACCTCCCGGTCGTCGCCACCGGTGGCTATGCCGAGCTGATCACCCAGACCATGCCTGAAATCACTTCCGTGCACCCGCAGCTAACCCTGGAAGGACTTCGGCTGCTGCACCCACAGCGTCGAAGCTGATTTTTAGGTTGTTGGATCTCGATGGGGGTTTAAACTAGACCCATGTCCCCCCAGTTTGGATGCCCCCCATCCAATGCCTTCAGACCATCTGAGGTTTGCACGCCTATTCAAAACCATTCTATGGGGTTTCACCTCTAATGGAGGACCTGCAACCATGGTTAAATCCTTTTAAGACTCTCACGCATGGCATCCTCACTGACATTATTGATTCTGGGCATGGTGGTGGTCTTGATCGGGATCCTTATATGCAGATTGCCTGCTTTTTTGGCCCTCATCGGGGCAGCATGGCTCACCGCTGCCCTCACCCCCACTTCAGCCCTCACACAATACGCCCAGGCACAGACCTGGCATACCGACGAGGTAGCGGCGTTCACCCAATACAGTGCGATCAAGCGAGTCATCATCGAAATGAGCGAAACCTTTGGCAAAGTAGGCCTCATTATCGCGATGGCTTCAGTCATCGGTAAATGTTTGCTCTCCAGTGGGGCGGCTGACCGTATCGTTCGCAGTAGCCTCAAGGTGATCGGCCTTAAACGCGCTCCATGGGCCATGACCGGCAGCGGTTTCCTGCTCGGGATTCCCGTTTTCTTTGACACGCTTTTTTACCTGATGATCCCCCTGGCCAAGTCACTAGGTTTGAGGGATCGCAGCCAATACGGGCGACTGGTGATGTCCATCATTGCAGGGGGCACCATGGCCCATTCACTCATACCACCAACCCCAGGCCCCCTGCTTGTTGCCAGCCAGCTTCAGGTTCCGATGGGCTGGATGATTGGAGGAGGTCTTGTAGTTGGTTTGTTCACTTGTTGGGTTGGCCAACTCTATGCCCGATGGGCCAACCGACAATGGCCGCTGAGGTTGCGTGACTCCGGAGGGATTTCTCTCAAGGAACTGGAGGATCAAATCAACACTCCCACATCGGAGCTGCCTGCCCTGTGGCTATCACTTTTTCCCATCCTCTTGCCTGTGGTGCTGATCACCATTCAATCCATTCTCAGCTCTTGGCAGGATGCAGGATTTACCGAAGCCAGCCTAAGCTCATCCCTGCCATGGAGAATACTGATGGCAGCCGGCGAAAAGAACACAGCGCTCATTCTGGCAGCCATAGCAGCCATCGCCTTGCTCTACCGCTATCCAGGGCAGGACGGCAAGCCCATGCGACAGTCTCTGGAGGAAGCACTCAGTCAGGGCGGGCTGATTCTTTTGATCACCTCGGCGGGCGGAGCCTTTGGCGGGATCCTTCAGCATACCGGCATTGCCGAAGCCATGGGATCATGGGCCAGCAGCTACCAACTGGGGCTGCTTCCCCTGGCTTTCGGGCTGACAGCACTGGTGCGCACAGCACAGGGCTCGGCCACCGTGGCCATGATCACTGCAGTGGGAGTTTTTGCCGGCATGGGAAACCCTGCCAGCATTGGTTTTCATCCGCTTTACCTGGCTCTGGCCATTGGTTGCGGGTCAAAACCCTTTCCCTGGATGAATGACAGTGGGTTCTGGGTCATCGGCAGGATGAGTGGCATGGAGGAAGGAGAAACCTTTCGCTATTTTTCCTTCATGATTTCCTTGATGGGGCTGGCAGGCCTCGGCCTGATCATGGTGCTGGCCAAACTGTTCCCGCTTGTTTGAATCACGCCCTGCCACCAAGCCGCCTCGGTATGCGAAAAAAAAGATCTCAGGTTCCCATGACTCGAAGACAGATCAGGGGCTTCTGACGCTCCCTGATGGGGGCCATCACTCCCTCTTGATGCACCCAATCCCGCGCCTCAGCAAAGGCTTCGGGAGTGTTGATATTGCAGGCTTCCTTGGCATCCTCCTCCATCCAGTCAAATCGTAGTGTCGTGGGCTCATCAAGGAGTCTCCTCAAGCGAAATTCTCCTGCATCCAGCATGTCCCCAATGCCATCAAGCCTCTGATGGGGCAAAGCTATGGGAAAACCCGGATAACCTAGGTGATGCATGCAGGCAATCCTTTGATGCTTGGCTGAAGTTTCCAGCAACTCAAGCATGGTCCTGGAGGACACAAAAGGCATATCACAACTCAAAAAAAGATGGGTTTTTGCGGGTCGACTCAACATGCCAGTCTCCATGCCTGCCAGGGGACCCATGCCGGGCCTTCGGTCCTTGCGGATCATGTTCACCTCGCCCACTTCAAGAGAGGCCGCACTGCACTGAGCCCATTGAGCAAGCGGCAGGCAACCCAGCATCAGATCCACCTTGTTTAGGCCCATGCGTCGGCTTTGCCCCCCAGCCAAGAGGTGAATCACCACGGGTGGCTCCTGCTCTTGCTTCAGTTCACTGGGCTGGCTCATCGCCATAAGCTTGTTTGATTGCAGGTGAGACCTCCAAGGAGGACAATTTCGTTGATTTCCTGAGCACTTTCCAGCATCAATCCTCTCGTCATGAACCCCTTGAAACTTTTCAGTCCTCTGGCTTGGGTCGCGATTGCCGCGTTCCTGAGCACCACTTCCATCCGAGCTGGCGTCGAGCAGGTTATTGCTGACATGGAGTCGGCAGCCAATCATTTTCTCAATGCACTGACTCCTGAGGAGCACCAGGCTGCCACCTTTGAATTCGGAGATCCTCAGCGAACCGATTGGCATTTCATCCCCAAGGAAAGGAAGGGTCTGATCTGGAATCAGATGAGCGGTGAAAAGAAAATCCTGGCCCATGCCCTGCTAGCCAGCGGGCTCAGCACCAGTGGTTACATTCAGTCCACCACCATCATGACTCTGGAGAAAATCCTTCAGGATCTAGAAGGACCAGATCGACGTTTCCCCAGAGACCCGGAGCTTTATCATGTCAGTATTTTCGGTAAGCCATCCACCGATGGCACATGGGGATGGAGCATTGAAGGGCACCACCTTTCACTTAATTTCACCATCACCGGAGGCAAGTCCGTTTCGGCTACCCCTCACTTTATGGGAACCAATCCTGCTCTGGTAAAGGAAGGCCCACGCAAGGGCCTGCAGGTGCTTGCTCATGAAGAGCAGATGGCTAGGGCACTCCTCCATTCGCTTAATCCAGATCAGCTCAAGCAGGCCATGATCGGCGACAAGGCCCCTGCTGATATTTTTACCGCAGCCCAGCAGGAGGTTACCGCACTGGACCACAAGGGAATTGCAGCCAGTCAACTCAACTGGCATCAAAAAGAAGCCCTGCTCGAGATCATCGAAACTTACCTCAATCATGTTCGACCTGAGGTGGCAGGTGAATCATTGGACGCCATCGATCAAGCGGGCATCGGCCATATTCAATTTGCATGGATGGGTGGCAAAGCTGAAGGAGAAGCCCATTATTACCGCATTCAGGGCCCCACTTTCCTTCTGGAGTATGATAATGTGCAAAACGGGGCCAATCATGTTCATGCGGTTTGGCGCGATTTCAAACATGACTTTGGACGTGATTTGCTCAAGCAGCATTATCAACAGGTCCCCCATTGATCTGGGCTTGATTCCTGCCAGATAAGCCAGACACAATCTCCTTACTTGCGGCGCACTCAGAGCCACTGATGCGCCGCAAACTTGTTTACAAAACCTCTGCACACACACCGATGGGTCGACGACATCGCCACAAAGCCAAACCTCCGGGTATCGAACCAGCATGGCAAGAGGATCACCCCTATCCTGGAAAAACAGGTGACCGAGTCACGCTGGAAATCACTGACGTTGCTTTTGGCGGAGAAGGGGTCGGCCGTCACGAAGGCTTTGTGGTCTTTGTGCCCTTTGTCATAACCGGTGAGGTCGTTGAGGCTGAAATCATCGAGATCCATCGCCAGTTTGCACGGGCAGCGCTGATTCAGGTCATCCAGACCTCTCCTTTGAGAACGGATCCGGTTTGTCCAAAATACACACAATGCGGCGGATGCCAGTATCAGCACATCGCCTACGAGCACCAACTCCAGATCAAGCATAAGCAGGTCAAGGATTTGTTCGAACGTATCGGAGGACAACCTTCAAGTGTTGTCGAAAGGGTGGTCGCCTGCCCGTCTCCTTATGGCTATCGGAACCGGATTATGGTGAGGACTCAATACAATCGTGATACCAAAGCGATGAATGTGGGCTACCTCCGCCACCAGAGTCGACTGGTGGTCGATGTGGATTCCTGCCCTATTGCCGAACCAGCACTGAATGAAAAATTGCAGCAGGTACGAGTGGATCCCCCGCGGAAAAACGGGATCAAATTCACCTTGAGAGTCTTCCCTGAGGGATGGCAATTGCCACCCGATTCGTTCTTTCAGGTCAATTACCATCAGCTTCCAAACATGGTGGCAGCGGTGGAGCAACAGCTCCGCTCGGCAAAGGTAAAACACCTGATAGATGCTTATTGTGGAGTGGGGTTTTTCAGCCTGTCTCTGGCTCATACTGTGGATCGTTTCACCGGGGTCGAAGTCGACAAGCGAGCCATCGAATCGGCGCGCCTCAACGCCGAGCACATGGGGCACCAAAACGGCCATTTCATCGAAGGCACCACCGAAGACCACATTCAAGCCCTGGTGGACCAGCATGATGCTGCCAACACAGCCATCATCCTGGATCCCCCCCGCAAAGGTTGCCATCAATCCATCCTGGAAGTGCTGATTCAGGCAAAGCCTCGCCAAATCATCTACGTATCATGCCAGCCAGCGACCCTCTCGCGCGATATCAAGACGCTTTGTGACTCAGGTGTCTTTGAAGTACACAAGGTGATCCCTCTGGACATGTTTCCCCAGACTCAGCACGTGGAATGCGTCACCGACATCCGGCTCAGGCAAAAGGAGTAACACTTTTTTACTTTTTGAGGGTTGCAATCCCCCCGGTGATGCCCTAAATACCTCTTAGCTCCCAAACATCCTGCGGGATTGCTACTATTTCTGTTCGACTCACAAACCTCAGTTCGTTGGATTGTCGGGTCATTTCATTAGAACGCTTTTCAATAAGAAAAACCGTTCACACTAACACAATTGAATTCACACATGAGCAACAGAGGCTCCAGGGGTCCTAGGGGACCAAGAAAAAAGGAGAGGAAAGATTTACCATTGGACGATGGTGAAGGATTTCTCGAAATCGCTGAAAAAGGCTTCGGCTTCCTACGTTCTTCCGATCATCACTTCGCTCCCAAGCCCACTGATATTTTTGTCACCCCTGATACCATCAAACGCAATGCACTCAGGGAGGGCCTATTCATCAAGGCCATCACCCAGCCACCGCACAGGGGTCACAACCCACAGCTCAGGGAAATTGTCGAGATCAATGGGATGAGCCCAGCTGATTACGGCAAGGTCATGCGCATTGAAAATCTCACGACCATTGACCCCATTGAGAAGTTCAAGCTTGAAACCTCCCCCGATGTCATTGAGACCCGAATCATTGACCTGGTCACACCGATCGGCAAAGGCACTCGAGGTCTGATTGTCGCTCCTCCCCGCACTGGTAAAACGACCATCCTCAAACAAATTGCCAATGCCATCACGACCAATCACCCCGAAGTGGAAGTGGTTGTGCTACTGATTGACGAACGTCCGGAGGAAGTCACCGATTTCACACGCTCGGTCAATGCCGATGTCATTGCTTCTTCGAACGATCAAGAACTCGACACCCATGTCAGACTTTCCCGTTTTGTCATCGAACGCTGCCGAAGGCGCGTGGAAGCCGGCAAGGATGTTTTTGTGCTCATGGACTCCATCACACGCGTCGCCCGAGCCTACAACAGCGTTCACGGTGGTAGTGGCAGGACGATGAGTGGTGGTGTCGATGCCCGAGCTCTCGAAATCCCACGCAAGATGTTTGCATCCGCAAGGAAGATCGAAGAGGGCGGCTCCCTCACCATTTTGGCCACGGCCCTCGTGGATACCGGATCCAGAATGGATGAGCTCATTTTTCAAGAGTTTAAGGGCACCGGAAACATGGAGCTCATCTTGGATCGTAAGCTAGCTGACCGTCGCCTTTACCCGGCACTGGATATTCCCAAAAGCGGCACCCGCAAGGAAGAGAAGCTTTACGGCCCCAAATACATTCAGGCGATTCACAAGCTACGGAGGCAAATGATCGATACCAACCCCATCGAGGCATTGGAGACCCTCACCGCAGCCCTCAAGAAATACAAAACCAACGAAGAGGTGCTCAACCGCCTGCTCTGAAGAGACTCAAATCCAGATTCAGAGGAGTGTGAGACCTCCCCTTCGGCCATGCCTACCCTCAAGATGAGACCTACAGGATCAAGGGTATGACCCTGTGATCCATATTGAGCCAATCCGTCGGGACGGTCCACAGCCAAGATTGTTTTTCGCTCATGCCAAGATCCAGCCTCCATTCTCGACCTCCGATGGAGCGCATGCTTAGGATCCATCAGGCCATCCAGTCCGGGAAATTCCCAAACGCCACAAGCCTGGGCGAGCAGCTCGAGGTCAGCACCAAATCCATCCATCGTGACATCGAATTCATGCGAGATCGGCTCGATCTCCCAGTGGAATACGATGCGGCAAGGTATGGATACTATTACAGTGAAGAAGTGGGTGCGTTCCCGACCTTTCAAGTCACCGAAGGGGAAATGGTTGCCCTGCTCATCGCGGAAAAAGCCCTCCAGCAATACCGCGGGACAACCTTTGAAAAACCCTTGGTCAGCGCTTTTCAAAAAATTGCCGAGGCCTTACCCGAGACCATTTCACTGAATCTCTCTGATTGGAATGATTCGATTTCATTTCGCACAAGCGCCTTGCCCCAGATGAATCTGGAGGTATTCGACCACCTCGCACGAGCTGTCTCAAGAAAACGTCAAGTCACCCTTCAATATCGCAAGCCAGGGCAGAAAAAGGCGCACGAGCGCATCGTCGACCCTTATCACATGTCCAACATCAACGGGGAATGGTTTCTCTTTGGCTACTGCCATCTCCGCAAAGACTTGAGGACATTCGTACCGTCACGGGTGACCCAGGTCAGCGAAACGGGCGAGACCTTTAAGCGTCCTAAAAAATTCAATATCGAAGATCGTCTTCAGGGCAGTTTCGGCGTGCATTCAGGCGGCACACCGGTCAGGGTCACCATCCATTTTACCCACCAAGTGGCTGACTACATTCGGGAAAAAATATGGCACCCCACCCAGCAACTCAAGACGCTCCCAGACGATGGGGTCGCCTTAAGTGTGCAGCTTAGCAGTCTGGTAGAAATCCAGCGCTGGGTTCTGGGCTGGGGGGCGCATGCCCGAGTGATGGAGCCAGACATCCTCAAACAACAGCTTCGTCAGAACGCCGAGCAGCTGGTGAGGCTCTATGCAGAGAACTCCGACTAAGCCAGACTTCGGTTCCAAGTCCATGTCAACACATGCCTGGTCGCAGGGGTCATTTTGGCAAAATCCGCAATACGCAGCCCTTCCACCCAAAAAATACGCCCCCGGCGATCATGCGCCACCAGGGCTTGATGGCGCTGGAGCGCTGACCATTTCAGATTGGTAAACACGTCCTGCAGCTTGGACGAGCCGTGGCTCCCAATCAGAGTCATTCGGTCTCCAGCTTGCCAGTGCCTCAGCCATACCTGCTCACCGAGCACATCGGCATCGAAGCACTCGGAAAAAGGAGATGAGGAGACTGGATTCACCTGACCGACAATCGGCTGCCGACTCCAAGTGATTTGGCACCCATCAAAAAGAGCCTGGGAAGAGTCCCCGCTCAAAAGGATCTCTTGAGGCTTCGATCCTCTGGCAAAGCTCTCTTGGCCTGGATCACCTTGGGCTTGTAATAGGGGCATGCTTTCCAAGCGACACACCTTCAGCCCTTGCTCCAACATCACTCCCTGATCAAGTTTTGCATCAACCAAAAGCTCGATCATATCATAGTTAGGTGTCTGCTCCAATCGGATCAAGGCACGGCGCATCAATTCACGCTGAAGCCCACGATGCAGCGTTGAAAAAACCTCGGCCTCATTGGCATCCAGTTCCCAGGCATCCGCTAACTGAGTCACCAGATCGTGCTCGGCGGCGATCAAGTCACATGAACGGAGAGGCCCTCTCAAGCCTTGGATACCAAAAGTTTTTTTGATGAACGGAAGCACTTCATGGCGAAGACGGTTGCGCTGATGACGCACATCCTCATTGCTCGCATCCTCTCTCCATACCAGTTGATGGAACCTTGCATAATTCGTGAATTGATCCTTAGACAAGGAGAGAAAAGGACGCCAAAGCATGCAGCGAGGATCAGCAGGCGATGGGGCTACCACAGCCATCCCATGCAATCCACCAGGACCACTGCCGCGCATCCAACGCAACCAGAGGGTTTCGAGTTGATCATCCGCATGATGGGCCAAAGCCACGATACCAGCACCCTCAGCCAGGGAAGCTCGGGCTAAAAACCCATGCCTTAGCTCTCGAGCAGCCATTTCCATCGACAGCCCTTGGGCCTTGATCAAATCGCTCACATGCCCTTTCTCGATCACACAGCGCAGATGCCACTGATCACAGAGTTTAGCTACCCACTCTGCATCCTCATCTGAAGCTTGCCCGCGCAATTGATGGTTGAAATGCAGGACCACAAGCTGCTTGTTCATGGTTTCAGCCAAACGCTTGAGCGCATGCAACATGACAACTGAATCCATACCACCGGAGACAGCGATGGCCCAGGTGGCTGCCAGGGCCATCGGGCTGGACTCGCTGACACCACTCAGCATGGCTGATCGCCAAGGCTCTTCAATGGTTTGAGCAGGAGGCATCGTCGGGGGCCATCCTAGTTTTGGGAAGATTAGGAATCAATTTTTCTTCAAAAGGAGTTGAACTGAAAGGAAACGACCTCATAAGATACGCGCCTGTCTCAGGACAGGGGTCGGGGCGTAGCGTAGCCTGGCTAGCGCGCCTGAATGGGGTTCAGGAGGTCGCGAGTTCGAATCTCGCCGCCCCGACCATCTCCAATGAAACCTTTTTAAAGGATCATCCGAGTCTTTCAGTTCCCACAATTTTTGGTGTTTTCCCAAGTTTGACCAAGTTCTCCCAGGCATGCTTGCACATTCTTTTCAGCAAGGCCAAATGCCAGAGACATCCCTGCACCGCTGGTGACTTG
>Ga0181565_10000898_pt1 | contig 22568 bp, 19 predicted proteins | sample 101ome_16_FD_129661 | JGI IMG/M metagenome (GOLD analysis project Ga0181565, IMG submission 129661) | Coastal salt marsh microbial communities from the Groves Creek Marsh, Skidaway Island, Georgia - 101401AT metaG (megahit assembly) | ecosystem: Environmental > Aquatic > Marine > Intertidal... | reverse complement strand
GGGCGGCGCCAAGGCCATGAACTGGGTATACAACGTCGCGCCCAAGGACGGCCTGACAATGATCGTGCCGCTGGATAACGGCGTCATGAACCAGCTGATGCGCCCGGAGAAAATGCGGTACGACTCGCGCAAGTTCAGCTATCTCGGTTCCAGCAACCAGACGAACGTTGTCATGGTTGTCCGCACCGATGCTGGCATCAACACGCTGGACGACATGAAGACCAAGGCAATTATCGGCAGCACGTCCGGAAAATCCTCTTCCGGTTACGTCATCCCGTCGCTGATTAAGGGCCTGTTCGGCTTGAAGATCAAGATGGTCACCGGTTACAAGGGCTCTTCCAAGTCGATCTTCGCGATGGAACAGGGCGAATCCCAGATGGCCGCGTTCAACTGGCTCGCCTGGGCGTCCAAGGTTCCGCATTGGTTCGAAGGCGACAAGCCTTATGCCAAGCCGATCGCGCAGATCGGCGTGTTCCGTGACCCCGCATTGCCCAAATCCGTACCGATGGTCAACGAGCTGGTCACCGATCCGATGGACAAAAAGGCAGTGGAATTCATCAGCGTGATGGGTCTGCTAGGCCGTGGCCTAGCGTTGCCGCCGGGTGTCGACGCGGATACGGTCAAAGTTCTGCGCTCGGCCTACAGCAAGATGAATGCCGACCCGGCATTCGAGGCTGAACTGAAAAAACGCAAGCTGCGCCTGATCCCGTCGGAAGGCGAAGAGATCCAAAAGATCATCAACCAGGCGGTCGATAATGCCTCTCCCGACGTGGTGAAGCACGCTCGCAAGCTGATCTTCGGCGGCGAGAGCTAAACCAGACACCAGCACGAATAGACACGGGCCGGAAATTTCCGGCCCGTTTTTTTTCGGAACCTGAGGAATACTATGCTGCGCGATCCCGTCGCCGAACCGCCGGGCCGGTGCCGTCGTCGAACAACTCCGCCAGCCGGTCCATCATCGTGCCGCCCAGCTGCTCCGCATCCATGATGGTGACTGCGCGGCTGTAATAGCGCGTCACGTCGTGGCCGATGCCAATGGCGGTCAGCTCGACGTCCTTGCGCTGTTCGAGGGTTTTGATGACCTCGCGCAGGTGGCGTTCCAGATAGTTGCCGGGATTAACCGACAGCGTGGAATCGTCGACCGGCGCGCCGTCCGAAATGACCATCAGAATCTTGCGTTGTTCCGGCCGGTGGACCATGCGGCTATGGGCCCAGAGCAGCGCCTCGCCGTCGATGTTCTCTTTCAGCAGGCCTTCGCGCAGCATCAGCCCCAGCGATTTTCGGGCGCGGCGCCACGGGGCGTCCGCTGGTTTGTAGACGATATGCCGCAGATCGTTCAGGCGGCCCGGATTCGCCGGTTTGCCGTCGGCGAGCCACCGTTCGCGCGCCTGGCCGCCTTTCCACGCCCGGGTCGTAAAGCCCAGAATTTCGACCTTCACGCCGCAGCGTTCCAGCGTCCGCGCCAGGATATCGGCGCTCATCGCCGCGACCGTGATCGGCCGTCCGCGCATGGAACCGGAATTGTCGATCAGCAGGGTAACGATGGTGTCGCGGAACTCGGTTTCCTTTTCGATCTTGTAGGACAGCGGGTGCATCGGGTTGGTGACGACGCGCGACAGCCGTCCGGCATCCAGCATGCCTTCTTCCAGGTCGAATTCCCACGACCTTGACTGCTGCGCCAGCAGGCGGCGCTGCAGCCGGTTGGCAAGGCGTCCGATGATGCCCTGCAGATTGGCAAGCTGCTGATCCAGATGATGGCGCAGCCGGTTCAGCTCGTCCGGGTCGCACAAATCCTCGGCCTCGACGATCTCGTCGAATTCGACCGTATAGGGCTGGTACAGCGGTTCGCGGTCGCGGCCCGGACCGCCGTCCTGGCGCTGCTGGTGCTGCGACTGTTCGCCGTCTTCGTCGCCGGTGCCGGGCATCATTTCGTCCTGGCCCTGCTCGGACATGGATTCGTCGCCTTCTTCGACCTCCATGTCCTCCATTTCGGAGGACTCGTCGCCCGACATCTCGGCCGATACGCCTTCCATGTCCGCGTCTTCCGCGTCCGCGTCTTCGGCGTCCTGTTCTTCCGACTCCTCGCCCTGTTCGCCTTCCTGCTGGTCGGTGGCTTCGGATTCCTCGTCGATCAGTTCCAGTTCCACCAGCAGGTCGGTCAGCGCCTCGGCATAGGCTTCCTGGTCGTCGATGCACTCGGCCAGCGAATCGAAGTCGGTATCTACCTTGTCGTTCACCCAGTCGCGCCAGAGGCTGACCAGTTGTTCGCCGCCTTCGGGCAGTTTTTCGCCGGTCAGTTTTTCGCGCACCATCAAACCGATGGCTTCGGACAGGGGCGCGTCTTCGCGGACGTTCACCCGGGTATAGCCGAAAGAATCGCATTTTTCCTCGAGCGAGGCGCGCAGGTTGTTGGCGACGCCCGCCATCATGCGGCTGCCGAGCGCTTCGCAGCGGACGCGTTCCAGGGATTCGAACACCGCGCGCGCGTTCTCGCCCTGGGGCGCCCGCGTCGCGTGAACGCTTTCGTCATGAAAGCGCAGACGCAGTGCCATGGCATCGGCTTCGCCGCGCAGCGCCGCGACTTCCTTTTCGGTGAAGTCGCGCGACGGGATCGGCAGACGCGCCTGATTGTCGACCAGCCGTGCCTCCGAGCCGTAGACAAGCGTGATGTCCTCACGCTCGGCGATGGCGCGCATGGCGGCCGCGGTAACGCGGCGGAATTCTTCTGCCGGCTGGTCGTCGCTCATGCCGGGATCAGGCGGCGGTCTGGGTCGCGTGCAGTTCCGGCAGTTCCTCGCCGAAACACCGCTGGTAGTATTCAGCCACCGTTGTCCGCTCCAGCTCGTCGCATTTGTTCAGGAACGTCATCCGGAAGGATGTGCCGACATCGCCGAAGATCAAATTGTTCTCGGCCCAGGTGATGACGGTACGCGGCGACATGACGGTGGAAATGTCGCCTGCCATGAATCCCGCGCGCGACAGATCGGCCACGCGCACCATGGAGCTGATAATCTGCTGGCCCTCGGCGTCCTTGTTGTAGTCGGGACATTTGGACAGGACGATCGCGGTTTCCTCGTCATGTGGCAGGTAGTTCAGCGTGGTGACCAGATTCCAGCGGTCGAGCTGGCCCTGGTTGATCTGCTGCGTGCCGTGATAGAGGCCTGTGGTGTCGCCGAGGCCGACGGTGTTCGCGGTCGCCAGCAGACGGAAGGCCGGATGCGGCCGCAGCACGCGGTTCTGGTCCAGCAGGGTCATCTTGCCGTCGACTTCCAGCACGCGCTGGATGACGAACATCACGTCCGGCCGGCCGGCGTCGTATTCGTCGAATACCAGCGCGATGGGGCTCTGCAGCGCCCAGGGCAGAATGCCATCGCGGAATTCGGTGATCTGCTTGCCGTCCTTCAGGACGATCGCGTCCTTGCCGATCAGGTCGATGCGGCTGATATGGCTGTCCAGATTGATCCGGATGCAGGGCCAGTTCAGCCGGGCGGCGACCTGCTCGATATGGGTCGATTTGCCGGTGCCGTGATAGCCCTGAACCAGCAGGCGGCGGTTATGCGCGAACGCCACCATGATCGCGAGCGTCGTGTCGTGATCGAAGCAATAGGTTTCGTCCAGGTCCGGCACGTATTCCGTCTTTTTCGTGAAAGCCGGAATTTCCATGTCGATATCGAGGTCGAAGGCCTCTTTGGCCGACACCGTGGTGTCCGGCATGTCGATTTCGCTGATCTCAACGATCGCGTTCTGGTCTTTGGAAGCCATTCAACTGTGTTCCTCAAGCGTAAACAAAATTAAACGAGCCGCGCTACTGCAGGCGCTCGCTGTCCCGTAACGTCGTGTATGCGTAATTGACCGATTTTAGCCGGTCTTCCGCCCTTTTGTCGCCCCCGTTGGCATCGGGGTGCAGCATTTTGGCAAGAATCTTGTAACGCAGTTTTACATCGGCTTTCGTTACCGGCGCAACCAGCCCCAGTAGGGAAATCGCCTCGCGCTCCGCCGGGGTCAGGGATTGCAACTGTACGTCCGCCGCGCGGGCTTCCGCGCCGTCGGTCCGCTCGCGCCGGAACAGGCCCAGCGGATCGGCGAACTTGTCTTCCGCGGCCCCGGTCCGGGTTCCGAGCGGCCATGTCGGCCGCCGCCAGACAATATCGTTCCGCATTTCGGCCTCGACGGCGGCATCGTCCATATTTGCGTAATAGTTCCAGGCCGCGTTGTATTCCCGCACATGTTCGAGGCAGAACCGGTAATAGCTGTCCAATGCGTCCCTGGACCGGGGCGCGCGATATTCCCCCGCCAGATCGCAATCTGGATGTGCGCAGGTTTCGACCGCCAGATCGGCGTCGACATTCGGGTTTCTGGAACCGGTTACCGACATGCCGGCAGTATGATCGCCCCTATTTGGCCGCGCAAGCACGGGCCGCTATACTATTGTCGATCATCCAGGGTGGCCAGGCTGGCCGGCGTTCGAAGGAAATCATCCGTATCATGACGGTCGCGCAAGATATCGAAACCAAGCTCACCGAGGCCTTCCAGCCGGTGTCGCTCAACATCATCGACGAATCGTCGCAGCATGCCGGTCATGTCGGTGCCCGTCCCGAGGGCGAAACCCATTTCCGGGTAGAAATCGTCGCCGGCGCATTCGCCGACAGAAATCGCGTGGAGCGCCAACGCATGGTGTATGCCGTGCTCGCCGACGAGCTGGCGGGCCCGGTGCATGCCTTGTCGGTGTCCGCGAACGCTCCCTGAAAACCGCGCAGTTTCTGCACCGTATCGAGTTACCGCGAAAGGCGTGCGCACCGGACGTCCCGGTGCTATCCCTTGTATTCCAACGGGTAGCGGCCCGTCTTGTCAGATCGCTAGTTGTCGGGCTAAACTAATAGACGAACGACCGGACCCGGTAACTCAACCGGCAATAGGTGCCGGGCGAAATCTGGGGTACACAAGACCGGGGCAAATAGTGGTGTTCGAGTCACCGTTGGTAACGCGTAACGTGAACGTAGGGGGGCGCCGGACCAGTGTTCGTCTGGAACCCGATTTGTGGGAGGCCCTCCGGGAGATCGCGCTCCGGGAAAACCGGACGCTGCACGATATCTGTTCCGATATTGACAAAACCCGCGGCGAAACGCGGCTTACGTCGGCCATGAGAATATACATCGTCAACTATTACCGGTCCGCCGCCAACCCGTCCTGACGGGTGCACATTGCGGTTTTGCAACGGCAAATCACATATCAGGGCGCATCGCCCGTATAAAAGTCGGGATATTCCATCCGGATCATTTCGCCGTCGGACGACCACACATGGCACGTATTTACCGGGGGGCGGGACGGCTTCGGCAGTTCTTCGCTTTCCGCGGCATTGGCGGGCGCCGAATCGGAAAAGCGCACCGTGTGAAACGCGACCGTGGCGATGGGCTTCAGCATGTCGACCAGATGGGCGCAACCGCGCGCGCCGCCCAGATTTTCCCGCACCCGACGGTTCCAGCCGGGACCGATCTTAAGGCCCTTCAGTTTCTGAAAATTCGGCAGGATTGCGGGGCACAATTCGTACGGCCCCGCGTCGGTGTGTACCTCTACCCGTTGCACGATGAATTCGCGGTCCACCGTCAGCCGTATCCACATGTCGTGCAGCGGCTCGCCCGGTTTGATCTCGCCGCGAAACTCGTTCGAGAACGGATAGGCTTTGACGTCGGTCAGGTGGCCCTCGATATCCCAAAGCCCGTCGGCCCGGCGGAAGCTCCGGCATTCGATGGCGCGCGTGTGGATAGGCTCGCGGTCTACGTCTACGGTCGATAAAGGCATCGGAACTGTTCCTTGATGGTATTTCGGCGTGTGCGGAAATGGCTGCCGCCGTCAAAAAATTCTCTTATTCCGCGGCGTTTTCGTTGGCGGCGTCTTCCACCTTGCTCAGCCGGATGGAAGTGATCCGGTTGCGCTGGCGTCGCACGATCTCGAAGCGGAACCCGTGGAAGTGAAATATCTGGCCGATATTCGGGATGACCTTCGCTTCGTGGATTACCAGTCCGGCAATCGTCGCCACATCCTGGTCGGGCAGATCCCAGCCGAAGCGCCGGTTCAGATCCCGCACCGTAACGCTCCCGGCGACAAGATAGGATCCGTCGCGCTGGGGGCGGACGCCGATCGGCACCACATCGTGCTCGTCCGAAATATCGCCGACGATTTCTTCCAGAATGTCTTCCAGCGTCACGACCCCCATCAGCGCGCCGTATTCGTCGACCACCAGGGCGAAATGTTCCCGTCGGCGCCGGAAGGCGTTCAGCTGGTCCAGCAGCGTCGTCGATTCCGGAATGAACCAGGGCGGCGTCGCGACGTTGTCGATATCCAGCGCATCGAGATCGCCGGTATGGGCATGGACTTCACGCAGCATCGCCTTGGCGTGCATGACGCCGACGATGTTGTCCGGCGTGTCGCGCCACAGCGGAATGCGCGTGAACGGGCTGACCAGGGCCTCTTCGACGATCTGGCTGGTCGGCAGCGACGCATCGATCATGAAAATTTCGCGCCGGTGCTGCATCACCATTTCGACGTCCACGTCCGCGAGATCCAGAATGCTGTGCAGCATGGCGCGTTCGTGCCGGGCCATGGACCCACGGCCGCGGTGAAGCTCGATGGCGCCGCGCAGCTCTTCCATCGTGGCGCTCCAGTCCCGGTTCTCGTCGAAACTGACGCCGAACAACCGCTGCACGCCCTGGGTGATGTACTGGATCGCCGACATGACCGGTCCGAGTACGCGGACCAGCCACAGAAACGTCGGTGCGATCGTCAGCGCCAGACGGTCGGCGTTCCGGAACGCGTATGTCTTCGGCAGAATTTCTCCGAAGATCAGCACCAGAAGGGTCATCGCAATCGTTGCATAGATAACGCCGGTTTCGCCGAACAGGCTGATCAGGACGCTGGTCGCCAGGGCCGACGCCAGGATGTTGACCAGATTGTTGCCCAGCAGGATGGTGCCGATCATGTGGTCCTGGTCTTCGCGCAGTCTGTTGACCAGGCCTGCCCGTTGGTTTCCCTTGGCTTCCATCTGGTGCATGCGCGGCCGCGACGCGGCGGTCAGCGCGGTCTCCGAACTCGAGAAAAAGCCGGAAAGGACAAGAAGGACGGCGATACCGCCGATCGTTGCGAGGGTTGCTACATCCATGCGGCTAAGCACTGGCTCCTTTGTGTCATGGGTCTGGGCTGGAGGGTGAAGGACAATGCCGGGTCATGCGGCGACCGCGTGGCGCAGCATGTCCTCGACGGAGGCGAGGTCGACGTCGCGGGCGATAAAGGCGTCGCCGATCGCACGGGCGAGAATAAACGTTATCCGGCCGTTCCGCACTTTCTTGTCGTGGCCCATATGTCCGATCAGGGTGGCAGGATCCCAGCGGCGGTTCCCGTCCGCGGAGACGGACACCGGCAGGCCGACGGCGGCGAAATGCGCGACAGCTCGATCGAGATCGCCCGCCGGGCACAGACCCATGCGGACCGACATATCCAGGGCCATGATCATACCGATGGCGACGGCTTCGCCGTGCAGCATCTCCGGTCCGAATCCGGTCTCCGCTTCGAGGGCATGACCGAACGTATGACCGAAATTCAGCAACGCGCGGATGCCGTTTTCGCGCTCATCTTCCGCAACGACCGCCGCTTTGGCCGCACAGCTTGCTTTGACGGCGAGTTTGCGGGCGTCCCGATCACCGGCGATCACCGCCGCTCCGTGTTCTTCCAGCCAGGCGAAAAAACCTTCGTCGCGTATCAGCCCGTATTTCACGACCTCGGCGTAACCCGCCAGCAGTTCCCGCCGCGGCAGGGTATCCAGCACCGCCGTGTCGGCAAGCACCAGCCGCGGCTGATAGAACGCGCCGGCCAGGTTCTTGCCGTGCCGGGTGTTGATGCCGGTCTTGCCGCCGACCGAGCTGTCGACCTGAGCCAGCAGTGTCGTCGGGATCTGTACGAAATTGATTCCGCGCAGGATCTGGCTGGCGGCGAAACCGGTGATGTCGCCGACCACGCCGCCGCCGAGGGCGACCAGGGTCGAGGATCGTTCCGGCGCGCCGTCGAGCACCGCGTTGACGACGGTCTCGACCGTGCCGAAATTCTTGCTTTCCTCGCCGGCCGGCAGAACGATGTCGTGCACGGCGAGACCGGCGTCGCGCAGCGATCCCGCAACGGTATCGAGGCAGTGCGGTGCGACGTTCCCGTCCGTCACGATCCAGCACGCGCCGCCGCCTGCGGCGTTGCGCACGGCCTGTCCGGCATTCGTCAGCAGGTTTTCTCCGACCGCGATGTCGTAGGACCGTTCACCGAGATCAACCCGCAGGGAGTCCGCCCGCTCTGAGTCGGGAGGTGCCGTCATTCCGCCGCCGCGCTGTTGTTGGCGGGTGCGTCCATATTCGCCAGCGCGTCGTAGACTTTCTGCACCGTCGAATCCGGCGGCTCGTCGCCCGTGTCAACGGTCAGATCGGCTTCCGCGTAGGTCGGGTAGCGCTGGGACATCAGGTCTTTCAGCTTGCGGCGTTTGTCGCCGCCTTGCAGCAACGGCCGGTTATTGCGCCGCGAAACGCGCCGCAGCAGAACATCGAGATCGGCTTTCAGCCAGACCGAAACTCCGTGCTGCCGCGCATTGGCGCGGGTTTCCGCATCCATGAACGCTCCGCCGCCGGTGGCGATGACCCTTGGGCGATCCGACAACAGCCGGGCGATCACCCGGCGTTCGCCGTCGCGGAATTCCTGTTCGCCGAACTCGGCGAATATCTCCGATACGCTCCGGTCGGCGGCGGCTTCGATTTCCGCGTCCGCGTCCACGAAATCCATCCCGAGCTTGCGGGCGAGCCGCTTGCCGATGCAGGTTTTTCCCGCACCCATAAGCCCCACAAGGACGACGGATTTTCCGGTCAGTGCGGCGGGAATTTCGGGGGCAGGCGGAGACGGTTGTTTTGACATCTGTCTGGGCATCGTATCAGGGCCGGTTCGCGTGCAATCGGCCGGCGTTCGGGCGGGCTTCTTCCCGGCGCGGCGTTGAAAGCATTTCCGGCAGTCTGTAAACTGCCCTCGAATCGCCACAAATCTTCATTATGCGCTGAATATACGACGATTTTTCGTCCGTGTCGCCAATGATGTCGCTGTCGGCGGGGGGCGGTAGGAGACGTTTCAGATGACGGTATTCGGGCGTTTTGCGCTGGCGACGAATCGCAAAACCGGACAGGGTCCGCGGATATGAAAAAACTGGCTTCCATTATCATCGTGGGCGCGTTGCTTCTGCTTGTCGGTGGCGCGCTTTTTCTGGCAACTTGGGACATCCCGGTGCCGGCGACCGATGTCGAACGCACGATCCCGAATGACCGTTTTTCGCGCTAGACACCCGGCAGCTGCGGTCTTGGCGGCGGCCATATTGCTGGCGGCGGGACACGCCGGCGCGCAGCTGCAACTGAAACGGCCGACGCCGCAGATCGAAAATCTCGCGCCAGCGCCCGCTCCCGCCGAACAATCGCCCGATCAATCCGCTCCGGCGGTCACGTTGCCGCCACTGGAAACCGTTGCGCCGCGCCCGCTCGAAGAGTCCGGTATCGAGGTCAACCGGCTGGATGCGCTGGACCCCGACGCCAACGGGCTGATTTCGGAAGATCAGGGCGGGTTCCCGCCGAATCTCTGGCAGGGCACTGACTGGGCATTGGTCAGCGCGCTGATGCCGCGCATGCCCGCCGGGTCGCCCAGTGCGACGATCCGCGGCCTGGCTGAACGGCTCCTGATATCGCGCGCGGCGGTGCCTGCCAGAAAACCGGTCGATGCCAGTTTCATTGCGCTCCGGGTCGACCGTCTTCTGGCAATGGGCCGGATCGAGCAGGCGCTTAGCCTTCTGAAGATCACCGCGGACGAACGCCAGGATGAGAACCTGGCCCGCATCCGGGCCGAATCGATGTTCTTCAACAACGACACGGCCGGCGCCTGCACCGCCATTCAGAACGAGCGCGACAAATACACAGGCTTGTACTGGTCGCAGGCGCAGGCGTTTTGTCTGGCGTTGTCCGGCGACCATACCCGGGCCGCCCTGATCGCCGACCTGATCCGCGAGCGCGAAGGCGAAATCGAACCGGTGTTCTTTGCCGCGATCGACGCCCTGGCCGGCGCGCGGAAGAACGGAACGCCGGCGCTGCAGGCTCCGGCGGCGCTGCATCTTGCGATGATGCGTGCCGCGAAGCTGCAGATTCCTGCCGAGATCGTGCAGGGCGGCGCGGTTTCCGTCCTGCGCTCGGTTGCGCTCTCGCCCAACGTGGCACTGGGCGCACGGCTGATCGCGGCGGAGAAAGCGCATCGGGAAGGCGCGCTGACCGGCGAGCAGGTTCTCCGGTTGTATCTGGGCATTCCGTTCGCACCGGAAGAACTGAACGCACCCATCACCGCCGCCGAGGAAAACTGGAGCCCGCGGACGCGCGCTCTTATCCTGAGGTCGGCGGCGGCGCAAAAAGTGCCGTTGGCGCGGGCCGAAGTTTTGCGCCGTGCCTGGCAGATAGGCGGCGAACGCGACAGCTATGCCGAAATCGCGGGGCCCAGCATGCCGCTGGTGGCGGAACTGACTCCGGCGGTGGAATTGAACTGGTTCGCCGGCGATGCTGCGCGCGTATTGTTCGCCGGCGGGAGAATGGATGCCGCGCTCCAATGGTACAGAATAGCGGCGCGCGATCGCGCCGCGTCGGACGAAGCCCGCGCTGCCGAGGCGGCGCTGTGGCCGCTCGCCGTCCTGGCGGATACCACCGGCACCGTCCCCCTGACCGGCGCACTTTTGACAGACTGGTACGCCGTCCGCCGCCAGGCCGATCCGCAAACCGGCGAGCGTCAGGCGCGGACACTGTTCGCGCTGATGGCTGCCCTCGGCAGGCCGATTTCCGCCGTTGCCTGGCAGTCGTTGCTTAATGCGCCTTTCGGCAGCGACGATACCGGGCTGAACGTCGCCTGGCAGAGCCGCGTCGACGAGGCGACCGGCGGCCGCCGGCTTGGCGAGGCGGTGCTGCTTGCCGCGGTCGGCGCGGGAGAAAGCGAAGACGGCGTTCTGAAACTCGGAGATGCGCTGCGCGTGATTTCCGCCCTGCGCGCCGTCGGACTGGAAAGCGACGCCCGGCGTCTTGCCGTCGAAACCGCCGTGGCATCCGGGTTGTGAGCGCCGGCGCCGTGAGCGGACAGACGGACACCCTGCATCTCGACGCGTTTCTCGAAATGATGCTGGCCGAACGCGGGGCGTCCCTGAACACGATCGAAGCCTATCGCCGCGATATCCGGCAGTATCTGATCTATCTGTCCCGCGCGGGCGTCGACGGTGTCACCGCCGGCGCGGCGCATGTCCGCGGATTCGTGTCGCAGCTTTCCGATGCCGGCCTGGCGGCGCGGACGCAGGCGCGGAAATTGTCGGCGATCCGCCAGTTCCAGCGTTTCCTGATGCTGGAAGGCCTGCGCGACAACGATCCGACTTCGACCGTCGATGCGCCGCGGCTCGGCAGGCCGCTGCCCAAAGTCCTGGGCTTTGCCGAAGTCGACGCATTGCTGGCGGCGGCGCAGGATGTCGACGGCTGGCGCGGCGCCCGGCTGGTGGCGCTGCTGGAAATTCTCTATGCGACGGGGCTGCGCGTTTCAGAACTGGTCGGCCTGAAGCTGTCGTCGTTGTCGCGCGACGGCCGCATCGTCACCGTTCGCGGCAAGGGCGGCAAGGAACGTCTGGTACCGCTGGGCGACGCCGCCCGCGACGCGATCCGGACCTGGCTGACGTTTCGGGAAAAGCTCTCCAAGGAGGGGGATAAACCCGTGCCGTGGCTGTTTCCGTCGCGCGGCGCGGCGGGACACGTCACCCGCGATGCGTTCGCCAAGCAGCTGCACGATCTGGCGGTGTCCGCCGGCATTGACCCGCGCAGGATATCGCCCCATGTCTTGCGCCACGCCTTCGCCACGCATTTGCTGGCCAACGGCGCCGATCTCAGGAGCGTTCAGCAAATGCTCGGTCACGCCGATATTTCGACGACCCAGATTTACACCCATGTCCTCGACGAACGGCTGAAGTCGCTGGTACAGGACGTTCATCCCCTGGCAGGTATCCGGATATAGCAATGGCAGAAACAAGCGTTCGAGCATTCCTCGATTTCGAAAAACCGATCGCCGAGCTGGAAGGCAAGATCGAGGAGCTGCGTCATCTCAGCGACGACGGCGAAATCAGCATCGTTGACGAGGTCGAACGGCTGCAGGCCCGCGTCGACAAACAGCTGACGCAGACCTACGGAAAACTGACCGCCTGGCAGAAAGTGCAGGTCGCCCGCCATCCGAACCGGCCGCATTGCCTGGACTATGTGAACGCCCTGATCACCGATTTCACGCCGCTGGCCGGCGACCGCGCCTACGCGGAAGACCACGCGGTGATCGGCGGCATGGGACGCCTCGACGGCCGTTCCGTCGTCGTGCTCGGCCAGGAAAAAGGTCACGACACGGAATCCCGCGTGAAACACAATTTCGGGATGGCGCGTCCGGAAGGATATCGCAAGGCCCAGCGCCTGATGGATCTGGCCGACCGTTTCGGTCTGCCGGTCATCACTTTCGTCGATACCGCGGGCGCCTATCCCGGCATCGGCGCGGAGGAACGCGGCCAGGCGGAAGCGATCGCCCGGTCGATCGAATCCTGCCTCGAACTCAAAGTGCCGGTTATCAGTCTGGTGATCGGCGAAGGCGGCTCCGGCGGGGCGATCGCCATCGCGGTTGCCGACCGTATCCTGATGCTGGAACATTCGGTGTATTCGGTCATATCGCCGGAAGGCTGCGCCTCGATTCTGTGGCGCGACGGCAGCCACGCGACAGATGCCGCGAACGCGCTGAAACTGACGGCGCAGGATCTGCTGGCGCTGGAAGTCATCGACGAGATCGTTCCCGAACCCGTCGGCGCCGCCCACCGCGACCGCGATGCCACCATCAGGGCGGCCGGCGCCGCGATCTCGAAGAACCTGGCGGAACTCGCGGGCGTCGACGGCACGGTGCTGCGTCAGCAGCGTCGCGAAAAGTTTCTCAAGATGGGCGAAACGGCGGGTCTTTAATCATCCAGTACGGTTCCGGCGCGAAGTTTTTCACCAGGTGATCGACGAAGGTCCTGATCTTCGCCGACAGGTGTCGGCTCGGCGCATAAACGGCGTAAACGCCCATTTCCGGAAACACGTAATCTTCAAGCACCGGAACTAAACGGCCGTCCTTCACTGAATCCCAAACGATAAAATCGGGCATTGAGATGATCCCGGCGCCTTCAACGGCGGCGGCGAGAATCAGGTCGCCATTGTTGCAGAACAGATTGCCGCCGCAGTCGATGAGCATTTCGCCGTCGGCACCATTCACCTGCCAGGGTTCCAGCCATCCGCCGCGGCCAAATATCAGGCAATTGTGTTTTTTCAGATCTCGGGGATGCTGGGGTGTACCGTTCTTTTCCAGGTAGGAAGGCGCCGCTGCACATAGGCGCCGGACGTTGGCGAAGCGGCGGGCGATCAGGCTCGAATCCTCCAGGGCGCCGATGCGGATAGCCAGATCGAAAGCTTCTTCCAGAATGTCGACCCGCCGGTCGTCGAGGGCGATCTCCAGAGTGACGTCCGGGTAGGCTGCCCCGTACTCGGAGACCACCGGTCCGAGGTAGCGCTGGCCAAAGGAGAGCGCCGAATTGATCCTCAGCGTACCACGCGGCTGGGCGTGTTCGTTGGTGGCGGCGAGATTAGCTTCTTCCACGTCCGACAATATTCGTCGACAGCGTTCCAGATATCCGAGGCCGATATCCGTCAATACCAACCGTCGGGTGTTCCGCTGGATCAGGGTCACGCCAAGTCTTTCCTCCAGCCCCGACACGTATTTGCTGACCACGGAATTCGACACCCCGAGAGACCGGGCGGCAGCCGAAAAACTGCCGGTTTCCGAGACTTTCGCGAATATCGACATCTGTCGGAGCTGATCCATCTATATTTTCCATATTGAGAAAGGATATGCCGAAAATTACTATATTGTTCTGGTATCGAAAAATATTATTTTCTTCGAACAACGAAATTTCATAGGGACACCAGACATGTCAGACGACGCCCAGATCGAACTTGCCCAAAAACGCATTACCGAAGTTCGCGAGAAAATCGCCCGGCTGGAAGATGCTGCGCTGGATCTTCTTTACCGCGAAGCGCGCAGCCATAACTGGTTTACCGACCAGCCCGTCAGCGACGATCAGCTGCGCGAAATCTACGATCTGGTGAAATTCGGCTCGACCAGTTCGAACACGCAGCCGATGCGCGTGGTGTTCATCAAATCGGCCGAGGCGAAGGAGCGTCTGAAACCTGCGATGATGCCGGCGAATGTCGACAAGACAATGATCGCGCCGGCCACGGCGATTATCGGCTACGACAACAGTTTCTGGAAAGATTTTGCCAAGAACTATCCCATCCGTCCCGAGATGGCGGAACGTTTCAAAGGCGATGAAAACGTCGCCGAAAAATTCGCCTATCAGCAGGCGACGCTGCAGGGCGCGTATTTCATCATGGCCGTGCGTGCCGTCGGGCTCGATGCTGGCGGCATGGGCGGGTTCGACAATGCGAAGGTCGACGAGGAATTCTTCGCCGGTACGACGGTCAAATCGAATTTCCTGGTGAATATCGGATACGGCGATCTTTCCGGAATAAAAGGCGGACGTCTGCACCGCTACGAATTCGACGAAGTTTGTTCTATCATCTGATCGCAACATACAGGGACCCGAGAAATGCGCGATCTGACTGAACAAAACGTCACCCAGGCGGTGCTCGATAAAATCGGCGACGACACCGACCCGCGGGTCAAGGAAATCATGACGGCGCTGGTCAAACACGCTCACGATTTCATCCGCGAGGTAAACCTCAGCTCGGACGAGCTTCTTTACGCGGCGCGCTTCATCCAGAACGTCGGCCATATCTCCGACGACAAGCGCGAAGAGGGCGTGCTGCTGGGCGACGTGCTGGGCATGACGGCATTGTGCGAAATTCTCGGCGACCGGGTGCGCGTCGGGGCCACGGAATCAAGTCTGCTGGGCCCGTTCTACCGCGAAGGCGCGCCGGCCCGGGAAATGGGTTTCGATATCTCCCTCGGCGATCCGACCGGCGAGCCGGCCTATATCCACGGCAAGGTGACGGATGCGGACGGCAACCCGATCGAAGGCGTGATCATGGATCTGTGGCAGACGGCGCCCAACATGTTCTACGAAGCGCAGGTCGGCCAGCCGGCGGAATACGAAGACTACGCCTATCGCGGAAAGTTCCGGACGGGCGCGGACGGGCGCTACTGGTTCCTGTCGCGCAAGCCGGTCGACTATCCGGTGCCGACCGACGGCCCGGTCGGGCTGATACTCAACGGCACCGGCCGTCATTCCTGGCGCCCGGCGCATCTGCATTACCTGATCTACAAAGACGGCTATCAGACCATTCAGACCGAACTTTTCAACAGCGACAGCCAGTATCTGGATTCGGACGCCGTGTTCGGCGTGAAGGAATCGCTGGTCGTGCCCTATACGCTGAACGAAGACGCGGACGCGGCGAAGGAACACGGCTTCGACGGCCCGTTCTACGAAGGCCACTACGACTTCGTCATGAAGGACGACGCCAGCGCGGTCGACGCGGAAAAGGCCTACAGCCAGCGCGCCAGCATGAGCGCGTGAAGCAGCATCGGGAACGGGTCACGGGTTCGGCGTGACCGGCGCGCTGTCCTGTCAGGTCCTTGATCGCAGATAATGATACTTAGATCCGACGCGGCGAAGGGCGTCTGCATCATGATACTGGGCGCCGGCGTCCTGTCGATGAACGACGCCGTGTCTAAACATCTCGTCGAAACCTTTCCCATCGGCCAGATTCTCTGCCTGCGGCAGACGGTGGCCCTCGCCGTTGTTCTGATCTATGTGTGGCGCACGGACGCCTGGCGGGATTTGCGGATCAACGACCGCACCGGACAGGCGTTACGTGCCATCCTGCATGTGGGCGGTGCGGCGCTGATCGTCTGGGCGCTCAGCGCCTTGCCGATCGCGACTGTGACGGCGATCGTCTTTTCGTCCCCCGTTGTGGTGCTGGTTTTCTCTATGCGCATGTTGGGCGAGCGGGTGTCGTGGGCGCGATGGATAGCCGTTATCATCGGATTTGCCGGCGTGCTGGCGATTATTCGTCCGGGTGGCGTTGGTTTCGAATGGGCACTGCTGATACCCGTCGCCGCGGCGGTTGCCAGCGGTCTACGCGATCTGATGACCCGGCGGCTGGCGCGCAGCGATACGTCGATTTCCGTCCTGTTCTGGGCGTCCGCCCTCATGGTTGCGGTGACGCTTTTTACGATACCGCTCGGCTGGCAACCGCTGACGCTTTCCGCATCCATCTGGCTGATCGTCAATGGATTGCTGAACGCGGGCGCGCATTTTCTGATGATCGAAGCGCTGCGGCTGGGCGCCGCCGGGCTGGTGTCGCCGTTTCGCTACACCGCCATTCTGTGGGCGACCGTCGCCGGTTTCCTTGTCTGGCAGGAAGTGCCCGACGTCATGACCATGATCGGGGCCGCGATGCTGGTCGTCAGCGGTGTTCTGATCGTGCGGCGGGGGTCGTGACTGGAATCGCCGCAGTATAAAGTTCCGGCGGGGATGACATTGCCGCAGCGGGGCGGTGTCGGCAAAGACCGTCAGACCCGCCCGTGGCAGTGCTTGTACTTCTTGCCGGAACCGCAGGGGCAGGCCGCATTGCGCGGCACCTTGCCCCATGACTCGGGATCGTTCGGGTCGACCCAGCGGCCGAGCGCGGCATTCAGCTCCCAGCCGGGGGGCGCGTCCGCCGGATCGGTGTCCGCCGTCAGCACATTGGTCGCCGCGTTTTGCGTCTGCATCGGCGCGGCGGGGTGCAGTCCCGGATCGCCGGCCATTGCCATCTCCGCATCGGCGAAGGCCGGGTCCATGCGGGTTTCCTGCATGTCCATTTCGGTCTGGGCCGCTTCCATCGCCGCCAGTTCCTCGGCGTCGACCGACAGTTCCAGATGGCACATCACCGACGTGACCGTTTCGCGCAGATTGTCGAGCATGCCTTCGAACATGTCGAACGCTTCGCGCTTGTATTCGTTCAGAGGGTCCTTCTGGCCATAGGCGCGCAGCCCGATGCCCTGTCGCAGGTGATCCAGCGCCAGCAGGTGTTCCTTCCAGGTCTGGTCCAGCAGTTGCAGCAGCAGGCTCTTTTCCGCCAGCCGCATCAGCTCGGCGCCGTAATTCGCGGTCTTGGCCGCCATCTTGCTGGCCGACTGTTTCTTCAGTCGGTCGGTAATTTCCTCGTCGGCGATGCCTTCTTCCCCCGCCCATTCGGCGATCGGCAGGTCGAGACCCAGCAGGCGCAGCGCTTCTTCGTGCAGCGCGTCGGTGTCCCACTGTTCGGCATAGGCCTTTTCCGGGATGCAGCGCGCGACCGCGTCCTCGATCGCCTGTTCGCGCATCTCGACCACGGTGTCGGACACGTCTTCGGTGACCATCAGCTCCTTGCGCTGTTCGTAGATCACCTTGCGCTGGTCGTTCATCACGTCGTCGTATTTCAGAAGGTTCTTGCGGATTTCGTAGTTCCGTTCCTCGACCTTCTTCTGGGCTTTTTCCAGCGCCTTGTTGATCCACGGATGGATGATCGCTTCGCCCTCTTCGAGGCCGAGCTTGCGCAGCATGGTGTCGATGCGTTCCGATCCGAAGATGCGCATCAGGTCGTCTTCCAGCGACAGGTAGAACTTCGAGCGCCCCGGATCGCCCTGGCGGCCCGACCGGCCGCGCAGCTGGTTGTCGATGCGGCGCGCTTCGTGGCGTTCGGTGCCGATGACGTAGAGACCGCCGGCGTCGAGAACCATCTTTTTAGCCTCGGCGATGTCCGCTTCGATCTTCGCGGTCAGCTCGGCGCGTTTCTCCTCGCGCTGGCTTTCCGGCAGCGCCGCGATCTGCTGTTCGACCTGCATCTCCACGTTGCCGCCCAGCTGAATGTCGGTGCCGCGGCCCGCCATGTTGGTGGCGATGGTCACCGCGCCGGGCTGACCGGCCTGGGCGATGATGAAGGCTTCCTGTTCGTGGAACCGGGCGTTCAGGACGTGATGCTCGATCTTGTTTTTCTTCAGAAGTTCGGACAGCAGTTCCGATTTCTCGATCGACACCGTGCCGACCAGGATCGGCTGTTTCTTTTCCTGACAGGTGCGGATTTCTTCGAGGATCGCGTTGAATTTCTCTTCCGTGGTGCGATAGACCTCGTCGTCCTCGTCGATCCGGACCTGGGGCACGTTGGTCGGGATATCGACTACTTCCAGACCGTAAATCTCGGCGAACTCGCCGGCCTCGGTCATCGCCGTGCCGGTCATGCCGGCCAGTTTCGGGTACAGGCGGAAATAGTTCTGGAACGTGATCGACGCAAGGGTCTGGTTTTCGTTCTGGACGGTGACGCCTTCCTTGGCTTCCAGCGCCTGGTGAAGGCCTTCGGAGAACCGGCGACCCTCCATCATGCGGCCCGTAAATTCGTCGATGATGACGATGGCGTCGTCCTTGACGATATAGTCCGTGTCACGCTGGAACAGGGTATGCGCGCGCAGCGCCTGCTGAACGTGATGGACCAGCGACACGTTGGTGATGTCGTACAAAGTCTCTCCGTTCAGCATGTCCATCTCGCCGAGAATCTGCTCGACGTTCTCGGTGCCGTTTTCGGTCAGCACCACCGTGCGCTGTTTCTCGTCCTTCTCGAAATCGTCGGGACCGAGCCGCGGGATCACCTTGTCGATGGCGGCGTATAGTTCGGCAGCGTCCTCGGCGGGGCCGGAGATGATCAGCGGCGTACGCGCCTCGTCGATGAAGATGTTGTCGATCTCGTCGACGATGGCGAAGTGGAATTCCCGCTGGACCATTTCCTCGATGAGGAACTTCATATTGTCGCGCAGATAGTCGAAGCCGAATTCGTTGTTGGTGCCGTAAGTCACGTCGCAGGCATAGGCGGCCTGGCGTTCGTGGTCCTCCAGCCCGTGGGTGATGCAGCCGACGGTGAGACCGAGGAATTCGTATACCTCGCCCATCCATTCGGCGTCGCGCGACGCCAGATAGTCGTTGACCGTGACGACGTGCACGCCCTTGCCGGTGATGGCGTTCAGATAGACGGGCAGGGTGGCGACCAGGGTCTTGCCCTCGCCGGTGCGCATTTCGGAAATCTTTCCCTGATGCAGCACCATGCCGCCCAGCAGCTGGACGTCGTAGTGGCGCTGGCCCAGTGTCCGCTTGGCGGCTTCGCGTACGGTGGCGAACGCGTCGGGCAGCAGATCGTCCAGATCGGCGCCGTCCTGGTATTTCCTGCGGAATTCGTCCGTGCGCGCGCGCAGCTGGTCGTCCGTCAGTTTTTCCACATCGGGTTCGAGCGCATTGATCTGCGCCACGATGCCTTGCAGGCGTTTGACTTCGCGATCATTGGCGCTGCCGAAAAAGCGTTGCGCGATCGACTGTAGCATTCGAATTCCTCAGACTGGACCGCCGCCCTGACATGCCGGGGGGCAAAGCGGCTGGACACTACCATAAACGGGGGTTTGCCGCACAGATATGCACCAAAATCCGTCAAGTCAATGTAAACGCGGCCGGAGCCGCTGGAATCCGACAAAAATCGCGCTATTTACAAAACGTTACTGCGGTCCGGTGCCGATACCGGTTACGATGGCGGCAACACCGCTCGCACTCACGGCGCTAAGAAAAAGGAACAGCTTATGAAATTCGGGAAATTCGCGGTCGCAGTTGCCGTCTCGCTTGCGGTCGGCCTGCCCGCCGGTGCGCAGGACAAGACGCAGGATACTTCCGTGTCGGCCGACCCGGTCGTCGCCACGGTCAACGGCGCAAAGATCAGGCAATCCGACGTCGCCGCCGCGCGCGCCCAGCTGCCGGAACAGTACCGCAACCTGCCGATGGACCAGTTGTTCGCCCCCCTCGTCAATCAGCTCGTCCGGTCCAAGCTGATGGCTGCCAAGGCGCGCGCCGACAAGCTGGATGAATCCGCCGACTACAAGAAGCGCATGGCGCTGATCCAGGACCGCCTTCTGGAAGAAGCGCTTCTCGACAAGGTGATAAGCGCCCGCGTGACCGACGAGGCGCTACAGGCCAAATACAAGGAATCCGTGGCGAAATTCCCGTCCAAGGAAGAAGTCCGCGCGCGTCACATCCTGGTGAAGACCGAGGACGAGGCGAAAACGCTGGTCAAGGAGCTGGACGGCGGTGCGGATTTCGCCAAACTGGCGGCCGACAAGTCCATCGGACCGTCGAAATCGCGCGGCGGCGATCTGGACTATTTCGGCCGGGGCCAGATGGTCCCGCCGTTCGAAAAAGCGGCCTTCGCGCTGGGCAAGGGCGAATACACCAAGACGCCCGTGCAGTCGCCGTTCGGCTGGCACGTTATTCTGGTCGAGGACAAGCGCCAGTCCAAGCCGCCCAGTTTCGAGGAAAGCCGCGCCCAGCTGGGGCAGGAACTGTCCCAGGAAATCGCTGCCGACCTGGTCAAGGATCTGATGGAAAGCGCCAAGATCGAGCGTTTCGAAGCCGACGGCAGTGCCCCCCGGCTTAAGCGCATTCAGCCCGCGCCGGCGAGATAAGAAGCGCCCCGTCCTCTGGAAGACAGGCAGGAGCAAAGTCCCCACCCCTTGAGGGGGAGAGGGGACACCACTTGGCCTTTTTCGAATTTCCTCATGCCGAGGAACGATGCGTCTCCGATTGTACGATCAGTGCGCCGCGCCGCCGCCCCGCGCTTCCGCGCGATGCGCCACGATCCGGTCGGCCAGCCGGCCGCTGATTTCCTGCAGGTGATCGAACTCCGCCGTATAGGTGCCGACGCCCTGGGTAAGTGAACGCAGTTCGATGATCAGGTCGTGGATCTCGGACTCGGGCATGTTCGCGTACAGCGAATCCCATCCCTTCCAGTCTTCCTTGGCCTCGAACCCTAGAATCTGGCCGCGACGGCCGCTGACCAGCCCGTGCACCTTGCTGGTGTATTCAGACGGCACGTCGATGGCTACCTTTACCACCGGTTCCAGCAGCACGGGCGCGCATTTCGGCAACCCTTCCGACATCGCCTGGCGCGCCGCCAGCTTGAAGGACATTTCGTTGCTGTCGACGGCGTGAAACTGTCCGTCGGTCAGAGTGACCGCGAAGTCCACCACCGGAAAGCCGAGCGGGCCTTCGGTTGCGAATTCCTTCACCCCGGCCTCTACCGCCGAGATGTACTGTTTCGGCACCGCGCCGACGACGATGCGGTCGGCGAACTCGATGCCGCTGCCGCGCGGACGCGGCTCGATTTCCACATGCACGTCGCCGAACATGCCGTGCCCGCCGGTCTGGCGCTTGAACCGGGCGTGCTGCGCCCCGGGCTTGCGGATGGTTTCGCGGTACGGCACATCGGGTATCGATGACATGGTGGTCACGTTGTATTTGTTTTCCAGCTTTTCCAGCGCGATCTGCAAGTGGATGTCGCCCTGGCCGTGCAGGACAAGTTCGTGCGTGTCGTCGTTCTGGCGAAAGATCAGCGACGGGTCTTCTTCCTGCAGACGGTGCAGCCCCGTCGCCAGCCTGACCTCGTCATTGCGGTTCACCGGCGCGATGGCGAGCGCATACACGGGCCTCAGAGGATCGGGCCAGTGCGACCGGTCGGGTTCCGACGCGGCCCCGGTCAGCACGTCGCCGGTATGTACGTTCTCCATGCGGCCCAGACCGACCACGTCGCCGGGGCCGGCCGACGAGATTTTCTCCGTATTGGCGCCGACCGGTTTCTGCATGCCGCCGATCCGGTTGCCGCCCAGGGTCTGGCCGTCCGTCACCGTGCCCGACCAGACGCGGGCCAGCGACACCTTGCCGCTGTGCTGCGCGTGATACGTCTTGAACACCTGCACGGTCGCTTCCGCGTCCGGTTCGAAGCCCAGGCTTTCGGCCCTGGCCGCCGGCTGCGGCGCTTCGTGGCGCAGCGCCTTCAGCACGCGGCGGATGCCGTGTTTTTTTCGGCGGATCCGAAATAAACCGGCACTAGCTGACCGTTGCGCATGGCTTCGGCCGCTCTGGCGTATATCTCCTCCACATCGGGCAGTTCATCCTCCAGCAGTTTTTCGAGGATCATATCGTCGAAATCGGCGAGGATTTCGAGCATATCCCCGCGCGCGATCTCGACCTCGTCGGCCAGGTTTTTCGGGAAACCGATTTCCGTCGATTCCGCGTTGTCGACATAGGCATACGCGCGCCGGCTTATCAGATCGATATAGCCGATGACGGACTCGCCCTCCGTGATCAGATATTCGCGCAGCAGCAGCGGGTTGGCCGATACTTCGCGCATGGCGGCGACGATTTCGGGGACCGGGGCGGTCAGCGTGTCGACCTTGTTGATGAAAATCATATGCGGCGTCCGGCGCGCTTCCAGCGCCTTGAAGACCGGAGACAGCGTCGTCGCCCGTTCGATCGCCGGCTCGACGACGAACACGCCGATATCGGCGACGTTCAGTGCGTTGAGATATTCCTGCATCAGCTCGATCGACCCGGGACAGTCGAGGATCGTCCAGTTCTCTCCCAG
>Ga0181565_10000897_pt1 | contig 22570 bp, 20 predicted proteins | sample 101ome_16_FD_129661 | JGI IMG/M metagenome (GOLD analysis project Ga0181565, IMG submission 129661) | Coastal salt marsh microbial communities from the Groves Creek Marsh, Skidaway Island, Georgia - 101401AT metaG (megahit assembly) | ecosystem: Environmental > Aquatic > Marine > Intertidal... | reverse complement strand
TACAACGCCTACCTACGCAAACACGGCATGGACGGTGACAACCCCTGGCACACCTGGGCCAACGCCGGCGTAGACGAAAACGGTGAGCTTGCCAGCGGCTGGTATCTACGCAACGCGCACCGGCCCACGCGCGCCCCCGATGAACACGGCGAAACCGCCTACATGACCAACCGCGCCATGGACTTTATGCGTGAGCAAGGCGACAAACCGTGGTTGCTGCATCTTTCGTACATCAAGCCGCACTGGCCATACATTGTCCAAGCGCCGTACCACAACATGTACGGCCCAGACGATGTGCAAGCGCCCATACGCGCCGACCACGAGCGCAACGATGACCACCCGGTGTACGCCGGCTTTAGGCAACAGCCTGAGAGCATCGCGTTTTCGCGCGACCGCGACCGCATGAACACCCTGCCCGCCTACATGGGCTTGGTAAAGCAAATCGACGATCACCTTGGGCGCCTGTTTGCCTTTATGAAAACCCAAGGCTTGTGGGACAACACACTTATCGTATTCACCGCCGACCACGGCGACTATTTAGGCGACCATTGGCTGGGCGAAAAAGAATTCATGTTCGAGCAAGGGGCGCGCATTCCTTTCATCATTGCCGACCCCTCGGCACCGCAAACCCACGGCACAGCCAGCAACGCTTTGGTCGAGGCCATTGATCTGATTCCCACCTTTCTCGACACCATGCAACAGCCCATTCCGTACCACTGGCTAGAGGGGCGCTCGCTGCGCCCTTTGCTAACCGGTCAGGCCCAAAGCGTGCGCCAAGTGGCGGTGTCCGAATACGACTACGCCATTCACATTGCCGCACGCAACCTCAACCTTAAGCCGCGCGAGGCGCGGGTTGTCATGGCGCGCAGCGACCGCTACAAATACATTCACTACGACGGCCAACCACCCCAACTGTTCGACCTGCACAACGACCCGCAAGAGTTTCACGATTTAGGGCGCGACCCAGGTTACGCCAAGACCCGCGAAGAACACCTGCTGTGGTGCTTTGACTGGATGCGCCAGCGGCGCAACCGCGTCACCATTACCGACGAAGCAATCATGGCCCGAACCAGCCCAGCCGCCACTGGCGGTGTCATCTTTGGAGAGTGGTGAACATGCCCTCAAATGCCTACACCTTATTCCCATCGCATGGCTTCAACCGCCACCACTGGTACATCGTCGCATGGCCTGAGGAGTTGACAGCCAACGAGCCTCTGGCGCGAACCATACTTGGCGACGATTTGGTACTGTTTCGCACCCCCGAGGGGCAAGCCGTTGCCATGGAGGATCGGTGTGGCCACCGCTTAGCCCCGTTGTCGCTAGGCACCATTGAAGCCGGCGGGATCCGCTGCATGTACCACGGCGTTAAGTTTGACACCGCCGGGCGCTGCACTGAGGTGCCCGCTCAAGCCGCCAACCACCCTACGATGTGCGTTAAGTCTTACCCGCTGGTGGAGCGAGACGGCTTCGTTTGGGTTTGGATGGGCCCAGCCGACGAGGCCGATGCCTCAACGATCTTGCCCGCACCCTGGCATCACGATCCCAACTGGGTGCCATCGCGCGGGTATCAGTTTTGGAACGCCCACGTGAGCCTCATGGCAGACAACCTGCTGGACTTTGGCCACCTGCCGTTTGTACATCGCAACACGCTGGGCTCGGCGCGGCAAGCCGATGTGCTTACCGAGTTCACCCCCATGGCGCACGGCGTACGTGCCAACCGCTGGTACCTTAACGTGGCGGCCTCACCATTTCATCAATCGATTGGTAATTTTTCGGGCAATGTCGATGCATGGCACTGCGCCGACTATCACCACCCGGCCATCATGTCTATGGATTCGGGCTCTGCCCCCACTGGCACAGGTGCGCGTGACAAGCCGCACGGCACCCGCGAGGGCGCCATTGAGTTTCACCACATCGCGGCGCTGACGCCGCAAGACGATGACCACACCCATTATTTTTGGGTGCATTGGCGCAACTTTGCGCTGAACGACGACCAAATGACCGAGACCATTCACCAAAACATATCCTCGGCGTTTACTGAGGACCAAGCCATGGTGGAAGCACAGCACAAAGCCATCAGACGGGGTAGCCAAACTCGTCCGATGGCCATCGAAGCCGACAAGGGGCTCACCATGCTTCGGTCTCAGCTTGCCAAGGCCAGTCGAGCATCCTGAGTAACACCCAGACAATCCAACAACCAACATAAGAAAAACATGCTCGCCGCCGTCCCACAGCTTTACTGAACACCAGTAAAGCATTGCCATAGCCACAGCCCATCACTCATGTTTAGGGCGAATCTCAGAAATAAGAAGCCCTTGCTACCGCACGTCTTTGGTTGCTTCGCCCATGTACAACCTAACAGTCTCCTTGAGCGCCGTTCTAAGCGTCTGGTCTTTGGTGGAGAACACATGGTAGTCGTTAACTAAGTCATTTTGCAAAGCACCAACGACCAGTTGGAAACAATACCGAAGCCTAACCTTTGCCTCTTTTGGTGAGAAATTGGGAAACATCATTGCACAAGCTACTTCATAATTGCGCATGATCGAACGCGCGCCATCACGCATAGGTGCCCACGGATCGTCAGGCTCCAAAATACGCAGCAACGATTCACGCAGAACCCCCCGAACCGGCGACGTGAAAATATCAGCCATTAAGTCGACCATTTCGTCTAACGCCTGGGCTCCACTCATCGAATAGAGCTTCTCCACGTTGACCCGATAATACGCCTCTTGATTGCATATCTCCACGGTTGCGGATCTCAACGAGAGAAAGTAGGACTCTTTATCTTGGAAACGTGTATAAAAACTTCCGACTGAGCTACCGCACGCTTTAGCGAGGTCCGAAATCCTCAATTGATTTAAACGCTGCTTATTCAAACACCGTATACCCTCACGAATATAGTGGTCCCGCAGTCTTAAGCTTCGAGCCTGCTTGGCCTCCAGCGCGCCCGGAATCTCATTCTCAAGCTCTACGGAGTCAAGGCTCACCAACATATCGATCCAAACTCCTGGTAGCGTCCGACTATCGGCTTATGAGAAACAAAGATAAAGCGGGTACGAATGTAATGAGCATCAAAACCGCCAAAATCATTCCAATAAATGGCAAGACAGCTTGACATATCAACAAAAAACGCTCTTTGAATGCAGTCATTGCAACAATTAGATTCAATCCAACTGGGGGAGTAAGAAAGCCGATCTCCAAATTGATCACCATGATTATGCCAAGGTGAATTGGATCGATTCCGAATGCCATTGCAGGCACGATCAACAGCGGCGCCAAAATCAGAATCGCCGACATGGCATCAAAAACACACCCCACCAGCAACAAAACCGCATTTAACGCCAATAAAAAACCCAACTTACTCGACGTCACGTCTGAAATCCACAGCGCCAACTGATCAGGGACTTGCTCAATAGTTAATATTGTCTTGATACTGAGCGCAACCGCAACAATTGGAAAAAGCATACCAAGAAGCGTCGCCGTTTCTACTGCAATTCCATAAAAATCCCGTAGCTTAAGTTCACGATGAATACATGTCTCAACTATAAGAGCGTATACGAGCGACACAGCCGCTGATTCCGTAGCCGAAAAATAACCCGAATAAATCCCCCCCAGCAACACAATAGGCAAAAACAGTGCCCAAAGCCCACCCCTCATTGCATCCAGCAAACGCATCCAGCTGAAGCTTTGCGCTGGCATCCATCGATTTACCCAATATGAATAAATAGCCAATACGAGCGCTATTAACAGGCCAGGAATAACGCCTGCAACGAATAGATCTGCAATCGAATTTTCGGTAACAATTCCATAAAGTATTAATGGAATTGATGGTGGGATCACGATGCCCAATGTGCCACCAGAAGTTAGCGCGCCCAGGGAAAACTTTTTGGAATAGCCTGCGGCTAGCAGCGCGGGATACATAATTCCGCCGACGGCAAGCATGGTCACTGGTGAAGAGCCAGAAATTGCAGAAAAAATTGCGCAGCTGACGATAGCGGCCACCGCTAAACCGCCCGGCAATCCGCTCGTTGCTGCAGTGGCAATACCGATTAATCGCCTAGCGATCGCCCCTCGGGTCATGATGCTTCCCGCAAGCAAAAACATCGGGATCGCCAGCAAAATACCATTGTCTAAGCTAATCCAAAGATCTTCAGCCAAGTAAGTTAGGCGGCCCTCACCCCAAACCATATGGACATAGCCAGCCGCTGCGAGCAAGATCACGATCACGTTTTGCCGAAGCGCCACTAAAAGCACAATCAACAAACAAAGGAATAAAACCTGCAAAGTCAATTACCCGCTGTGAGGCCGAAGATCATTACGCAGGAAAAAGCAGAAGTGCTTAAGGCCAGAGGACGCAAAAGCATACGGAATAACCAGTTGTAGGGGCCACAAATGGAAATAAAGGACAGGTGCTTTATCTTGTGCCACCATTGATGCCAGAACAAAGTTGGCTGAAACTGCCGAACAGCAGAAAAAGAATATTGAAGAGACGAAATCGCTCAGACGAGTCATCGAAACACTGAGCCCCTTGGTCAAAAAGTCTAGCGCTTCAGGCCGAAGATGCTTATTCTCTGACGTCGCCAGCGTTAAACCAAGAAAACCAGCCAAGATTGCAGCATATACAGCCAGCTGCTGAACCCCCAGAAAGGTGGCGCCGAAAAACTCCCGACCAATCACCTCCACAACAAGCAAACCAGCCACAACAGCATACGCCATTGTGGCTGTCAGGGCCTCCGCACGTGTGATGTAGCTGACTAACGAGCGCAACACGATACGCAACTTAATTTAACCAGCGCAAGCTTTCTTTGCAATTTCAATCTGCGACCATCTGGCCCGACCCTTGACCCCCAGATCATTTAGGATGCTTTCCTGAGCTTTTGGCGCGATTGCTTTCCACTGCGCCAATTCGTTAGCCGACAAGTTAATTACCGTCGCACCACCCTTTTCGGCTTTACTCAACAGCGCGCCTTCAGCACCTCGAAGAGCTTTTCGCAAATTCAGAAAAGTCGGAGCAGCTTGATTTAGCCAATCTTTTTCTTGGGCGGTCAAGCGATTCCATGTTTTTGTGGAAATCACAATCGCCCCAACTTGATGCTGATGCCGCGTCATCGTAATTTGCGGACCAACTTTGTCATATCCCGTAACCACTCCGAACACCGACAACTGGGTCGCTGCCTGCACCTGGCCTGCCTTCATTGCTGGCACAGCATCTTTTGGCGATAACGGTACGGAAATTCCGCCAGCAGCCTGTATGTACATCGTATCGGTTGCGGCGGGCGCGGTACGCAACTTCATACCCCTCAGATCGCTCGGAGTGCGCACTGGTGTCTTACTGAAGATCACCTGATAGCCCACCTCCATCCAGCTCAACCCTTTGATCCCGGCTTTCTCGAAGTCGTCTCCGAAGGTCTTAAGCAGGTGCTTATCTGCGACGCAGTCGGCTTGCTCAACCGAATCAAAAGCGTAAGGGGAGGCCAGGAGTCCAAACTCAGGAACCAAGAGGGAGACGCCGGTATTAGAGGCAACCCCGATATCAATACGGCCACGAGCGATTTGCTTCATTACATCTTGCTCGCCGCCAAGTTTTGATCCAAGGTACGGCGTAACGGTTAACTTACCACCAGAGACTTCATTAACCTTTTTCACAAACGCCAAGGTAACTTTCCCCCAGGGTGAGCCTTCGGGGGGAGCTGCGCTCAACCTCAACTCTGTGGCGTGAACCAACCCACCACTGACGATAGTCGCAGCTACCAACGCTCCAGCAAATCGTAACGGTTTCATTTCAAACTCCTTTTGACCATCGGAAAACCTACCTCACTGGAGCTTATCTGAAGTTTGTCCGTCATGTCAATAAAAATGAACCTAGAATCTTTTTTTAATGGAAAACCCTATTTGACGACGATCATAGGGTATGAGCAATGTAACATTTTATGAATATGAATTCATTTTTTTATTGACATCAGGTGAAGCAGCCGCATACACTGCAAATCATCGAGTACGAAATAAGCTAGGTAGGGGCAAATCATGGCATCCACAGAAGAATATGGAGACCGTGAGCCTTCGGGCAAACGGGTGTCCCGTCAGGAGAAGGCAACAACGCCATCCGCACCGGAGCAACAGACCGTGGCTGGGCAACGCATCCTGCCTAACGCTCGGCGACAGATCAACAAAGAGATTCCAAGTGTGTGGCCTTCATTAGCCCCAAAGTATTCGCCTCCTAAACCCAAATCTATGGCGGCTCGCACCCGGGACGTTGACGACACCAATAGCGCTGAGGTCACCGCAAATGGGGCTCAAATGCGCAATGGCTTTAAGGTTGTCACGAACCACGCCTACCAACGCAAGCGCTCCATACACCGCCGTGAGTTGGTCGTGGCACCAACCACCACAATGGAATACAAAAAGCTTTTTACGCGGTTTGAAGAAGCTTTTAGCCACCAGGATCTAGTTGCGATCGCCAAATGTCTTTCACCAGCGTTTCGCTGGAGCAAGCCTAACGGCGCAACATTTTTTGGAAAAAAAGACGCCTTAGCTGAAATGGAGCGCGCCTTCGCCACTCCCAACGGGCCCCGCTTCTCCGAAGTGGTCTGGCGCTTTAAAGACTCAACCGTTATCCAAACCTATGACGTTGAATACCTGGGCGCAGACGGCAAATGGCGTCACTCTAAAGGACTCGATATTTACGAAATCGGCGATGGGTTGATTACGGTGAAAGACGCTTTTTGGAAAACAATTCCGTAATTCGAGGAAGACTTTATGAAAGTACATTCTGCTGTTGGCGAATTCAACTTTGATATTACTGGCATAGAGCTGAAGCCCCAAGGGGTTGTGCTAGTTGGGACGATGGGTGTTTGGGAGGCTCGAACCCTGATGCAACCATCTGACCTCAGGCGCTTGACTGGCATGCTATTAAAGCAGCCCGGGCTAATGCGTTACCTAATTCGTCAACTGTTTTCGAGCAATCGCAAAGGTGAAAAGCGATGACGTCCTCCCTACCAGAAGGCCTTCCACCCCAAGTGCAAGCCGCCTGGGAATACCCTTTATTCGACGCGATCATGGGACGCCGCTCAAGACGCTTCGGGCTGGGCATGGAAATGGTTTCAGGGCCCTTCAAACACCGCTCGGACAAAGCCCCAATTGGTCTCAATGATCTCGAGACCGCACTGCTTGTGGCCGCAGCCACAGCAACAACTGGACCAATTTTTGCCGAAACTCAATTACCCGGCGGAATGGTCAAGACCATCGGCAAGCCATACCCCTCCGCCATGGGGTCGCATCGAGCGCGCTTGTTTTTCACCAATGATCATGGCGTGTATGTAGTTAATGCCGATCAAGAAAAAATGACCAAGATGCGTGAATTCGAAACCAAAACGGATCGCGAAAAAATACTCGGTTTTTACCGTAACCATGTTCAAAAAATTCAGGATGGCCGGATGGACCTGCCGCCACAGGAACCGGGCATTTGGCCGCATAACCAGTGGGTCACCAATAAGCCAGGCACCACCATTTTCATGCCAGTCATTGATGTAACGAAGGATTTAATAAAAATCATTCTCAACATGTCGGACGGAAAAGCTGGACGTTACGCGGGGCAAGGAGGCGGATACTTTATCGTAGATGACCGCCACGGCATGCGGCCATGCGGTAACCAAAAGTGGGCCGACAATGGCCTGCTTAACCCCAAAAAAATTCTCACTCTTTCGCGCCTAGAGCATTTACTCACGACTGGCATGCTCGCCGAGAGTGCATTCATGTCCCAGCTCATTGCCTTGGCTATGCAAGCCGCCGGCATTGGCGGATGGGTTTACGGCGGATTTTCGCCCACCATCGTGCTTGGCGGAACGCCCACGTGCAAAGGCCTGGGCTTTCGATTTACCCAATGTCACAGCGACCCCTTCCCGATCCCCGTTGGGCTTGATGGTGTGTTTGAGGCCTTCTGCCCACCTTACTATCCCAGCATGCGTGAGGCGGTAGATGCGGCTATCGCCGGAGCCACCATGACTATGAACGACTGGGAGGCCAAGGGGATGCTCAAGCCGCATCTTGCGCCAAACGAAGAGTTTGACGCGGCAACCGTGCAAGCAAGTCCAGAGGGTCGAGAGTGCGTCAAAGATATCTGCTGCTACATCTATGAAACTTTTGGACGCTTTCCAGGAACTCAAGACCCAATTCAGATGAACCTCTTTGCACAAGCGCACCATTTGGACTTGGACTTTTATGACCAGCATCTAAAGCCAGGCGCATATTCCGAAACACACGCAAACCACTTTGCAAATTGGCACGCAAACGAATCCTTCAAATCCAGCAGAAAGGAATAACGATGGACCCCTTGTGCTTGATCATTGACGGTAAAAAGGTTCCTACAACCCGATGCTTCGAGGTTCTCAACCCAGCGACCGAAAAAGTTGCGGGTTTGGCGCCATTAGGCACCCCTGATCACTTAGAGGATGCCATTCGGGCTGCGCGAATTGCCTACAAGTCCTGGCGAGAAGAGACCGAGCGCAAGCGACAGACGGCCTGCAAAAAAATTGCGCAAAAACTGGAGTCGCATGCCGAAGAATTAGCCCAGCTTTTAACTGCTGAACAAGGCAAACCTCTCAATGGGATGGGTTCGCGCTGGGAAGTCGGCGGTGCTGTTGCTTGGACGGAGTACACCTCAACCCTCACTTTACCCGCCAAGGTTCTACAAGACGGTCCTCCAGGTCGAGTCGAGCTTCACCGCAAGCCGATTGGCGTGGTTGGATCAATCACGCCGTGGAATTATCCACTACTGATTGCCGTATGGCACATCATCCCAGCTATTCTGGCGGGCAATACAGTGGTCATCAAACCCTCTCCGTACACACCACTCACGACTTTGCGTGCTGTGGAGCTTATGAATGAGGTCTTACCACGCGGCGTAGTGAATTGTGTTTCGGGCGACGACGATCTGGGCCCGATATTGAGCAGCCACCCGGCTATCGACAAGATTGTTTTTACTGGATCCATCCCAACGGGCAAGCATATCTATAGCAGCGCAGCCTCAACCATGAAACGACTCACGCTTGAGTTGGGTGGTAACGATGCCGGTATTGTGTTGGCAGATGTCAACCCAAAAGAAATTGCCGAAAGTCTTTTTTGGGGTGCGTTTCTAAATAGCGGGCAGACATGTGCAGCCCTCAAGCGGCTTTATGTACATGACGACGTATACGAAGATTTATGTGAGGAATTAGTGCGATTCGCACGAAAGATGCCAATGGGGATTGGAACCGATGAGTCGGTGATGCTTGGTCCTGTTCAAAATTTGCGGCAATACAAAATCGTCAATCGCCTTGTTGAGGAGGCGAAAGAAGCAGGTGGGCGCGTCTTACTCGGCGCGAACCCCCAAACCAGTGATACCAAAAAGAAGGGATTTTTCTACCCGGTCACGCTCATCGCCGATGTCTCAGATGGCATTCGGTTGGTTGATAACGAACAGTTTGGGCCGGCGCTACCAATCATCCGATACCGCGATATTGAAGATGCCATACGTAGGGCGAATGCAAGCGATAATGGACTCGGTGGTTCAGTGTGGGGGCGAGACCTCGTTGAAGCTCGGCGGGTCGCATCCAAATTAGAGTGCGGCTCTGTCTGGATCAACCGCCATGGCATGATCCAACCTAATGCGCCATTCGGAGGTGTCAAACAATCGGGCATAGGAGTTGAATTTGGGCAAGAAGGTTTGTTCGCTAATACCGATATCCAGGTCGTATTTCTATAGCCTATTTTTTGTGCTCAAGGAGCTGGCGTTGGGAGATCCTCTCGTTTGATTGACATCCCACTTGCATTTGTCATCGTGGTCATTGCCGGAGCCGCCGCACAGTCAATTGTTGGAATCGGCTTTGGTGTAATTGTTGGCCCCACGTTATTGCTCGCCCTGGGCGCCAGTGGGGCGATTCAAGTGTCAATAGCCTTGAGCTTCCTGGTGGCAATCACAATAGCGCCCAAGGTCTACAAACAAGTCGATAATCGTTTATTAGGCTCCTTGATAATGGGAGCACTGCCCGGAACTCTAATTGGCGGCGCTATTTCAGTTGCACTGGACCATGCAGCCCTCAAAATACTTGGTGCACTGGTAGTCTTTGCTATGGCTATCACCGCTACTGGCATTCTTCATAGAGTGGCGCGACCAAGTTCAAGTCCGAAGAAGCAACGAATCAGTGTTGGTGCAATAAGCGGTGTGCTGAATACCACGTTGGCGATGCCAGGGCCGGCTATTGCGGCCTACGCGGCCTGGGTGGGATTGAATAAAGAGACGACTCGCGCCACCACACTTGCAACGTTCGTTTTAGCCTACCCAATTGCATTTGCGCTGCAGGTAATCACCAAGGGGCTGTCGCCCGCCCTTGAAACCGTAGCCTTACCCCTGATTATTCCAACCTTAGTAGGTACCGTACTAGGAATCGTCCTCAGCCGGTATGTGCCACAGAAAATGTTCAATAACCTGATTATGATATTTTTGTTCGGCAGCGGAATCAGCCTGTTGCTATCGCTATAACTATCGCAAGCCCAGCGCTAGCTTGAACAAAACGGCTGTTAGTGTTTCACAGTCATACTCAATCAAACCCTACAACCTACCCATGGCGTCTTCAACCTTCCTTGCCATAGCCACCGCCCTGCTTTTTGCTGTGAATATACACATACAACGGGTAGCATTGCGTGATACCGATATTCACTCAGGGGCAGTCTTATCCGTGGCTGGCATGACCTTATTTTTTTGGTTACTAGCCCCCTTTTTTTTACAACCCGAGTGGTTTCTCCAGCCTGTAGTTATTTACATTGTTCTACTTGGTTTACTGTGGCCAGCGATGGGGCAGAGCATGCAGATTGCCGCTGTGCAAAGGGTGGGGGCACCATTGACTTCATCGATTGCGGCCATAACGCCGCTTTTTGCCGTCTTGATCGCAATTTGGCTTTTGCATGAACCGTTAACCTGGCTCATCGCATTTGGAATGTTCTTCATGATTAGTGGGCTGATCCTTGCCGCATGGTCCCCTAGCAAAAACCAACGCACATTTCCGTTATGGACGATTTGCTTACCTGCCGGAGCAGCATTTGCCAGAGGCGTAGCCCAGCCGATATCGAAATGGAGTATGCAAGATATTGGTAGCGCGTATTTTGTCACGCTGATTGCAGGTACTGTATCTCTGGGGTTACTACTGGCATTGCGCAAAATTGTTCGGCGCCCCTCGCGCATGGGACGACATGGAACTCGACTCTTTTTATTTGGTGGTGCTGTAAACGGGGTAGGTATCTACACTTTAAACTTAGCTCTTCAGCAAGGTAATGTTGCTGAAGTCGCCAGTATTGTTGCCACGACTCCACTTTGGTCTCTCCTTTTGGAGGCTTTATGGTTCAGGCAAGAAAAACTCACCATGCGGCACCTGGTAGTCGCGGTATTGGTTTTTTCTGGATCGGTACTGGTAATTGGGCGCTGACCCTCGGACCAAGTATGGGATTTGTCTGGTGGTACAACAAACGGAATACGACTTGATCGTTGTTGGCTCGGGCGCAGCCGGTTTGTCGTGTGCGGTTAAGGCCAAAAAGCGCGGGCTTGATGTGGTGATTGAAAATGAGCCTGTCTTTGGCGGCACCACCGCCCTGTCAGGCAGCATGGCGTGGATTCCGCTAAACCATCATGGCTTGGCGCAAAACCCACAAGACTCGATGAACAAAGTGCGCACTTTCATGTTTGGCGAGACCGGCTAATTTTTTAACGAAGCGGCAATAACCACGTTTTTAGAAAACGGCCCCAAGATGGTCGACTTCTTTAAAAAAGAGACGACCCTCGAATTTATGCCCACCGCCTACCCGGACTAACACCCAGACGCCGCAGACGGCGCGCCGATGGCCACGCCATTGAGGGGCTGCACGCCGTGGGCAACGACCGCGCCAGTGTGATGGGGGCAACTACCCCGCCGCCGGCATCACGCTGGGGCCCAACCTAACGTTTGGCTACATCACGGCCAACCACATCGCCGACACAGCATAAGCAAACACGACCGTCTAACTGCCCGCTCGCGCTCGCAGCGCAACAGTGGCTACCGCGTCTACTGAATGCTCCGGCTCGTCGCGCAAAACCACACCGTAAAGCTCGCGTGCGGCCTTGCTCGAGACCTTGCCACCCAACACATCCTCCCGAACAGCCTCGGGCGCACGTGAAAGCGGGTTGCCATGCCCGCCCCCACCGCCAGTCTCAAACGACAACTCGTCCCCGGGCTGCAGCACCAGCCCAGTAACCTTGGAATAGGCCGTTCGATTGCCCTGGTGTGTCACGTGGATAGCCCCGCTGTAAGCGGGCTTGCCCCCCGACAGCCCCCACGGCGGGCAAACTGATCGTTCGCTTAAACCATTGAAACGCGCCTCGCCCATCACCTCATACACACGCCGCAACCCGAGGCCGCCGCGGAACTCACCGGCCCCTCCAGAATCCGTTCGGTAACCGTAACTCTTCACCCTAAGCGGGTACCTTGCCTCCAGCACCTCTATCGGAATGTTGTAGGTGTCGCCATGCCCAAGGGTATACGTGCCACTTGGTCCGTCACCGTAGGCCCGCGCGCCCCACCCCCCAGCGACGGGTTCAATATTGACAAAGTCTCGATTGGTTCGAGGGTCCTTGCCAGTGAGCAAGATGGTGGAAATATCACTGTAATGGCCCGCCGGAATGGCTTGCGGAAATGCCGGTGCGAGGGCCTGGAAAATCGTATCGATCAGTGTCAACATCGGAGTCTGCCACCAAGACATGGCTGCAGGTTCAGCCGCACTGATTAACGTGCCCTCAGGCAACACCACGTCAAGAGGCCTGAAACAACCCTCGTTGGTATTCAAATCTGATGCTGCAAGATACTTCAACGCCAAACGCGCTGCGCTCACCCCAGCGGCTCGTCCCGCGTTAATCGGACCACGCACTTGCGGGCTCATGTCACTCAGATCAATGGACAACCGATCGCCTTTGACAATCACCGTAGCAGCCACCGCGACTGGTTTGTCAAGTTCAATACCGTCGTTATCCAAGAAAGTCTTTGCTTGGTAAGTGCCATCCGGCCACTGTGCGATTCGCTGACGTACCTTGCGCTCCGATTGGTCCCAAATCTCACCTATTGCTGCAACAACCACCTCAGGCGTATAAGTATCGAGCAAGTCGGTTAAGCGTTTCTCCGCCATACGACAGGCACCGATCTGAGCGTGCAAATCGCCCATGGAAGCTTCAACGTTGCGTATGTTGTGTTGTAAGACACGCATCAAATCGGTGTCAGGCTTACCCGCACGGTAGAGTCGAATCGAGCGTAACTGTATGCCCTCCTCGAAGGAGGAAACGGCATCGGTCAAGAATCCGCCCGGTATCCGGCTGCCTACGTCCGCCCAATGGGCTCGCGTTGCAGCAAACCCAAACAACCTCTTTTTATAAAAGATGGGGGTATACACAACCACATTGTTTAGATGCTGACCACAGGTGCCGGTGTGATTCGTCAGCAGCACATCCCCAGCCGCAATACCCTCTACGCCATGCATCGCCAAACCGTCCCGTACCGCTGCGTCCAAATCACCAACAAAAAGCGGCAGCCCACCAGGCGCCTGGGCAATCAAGCGTGCGTCGGCGCTGAGCAGTCCCGTACAAAAGTCTTGCACCTCATAAACGATGGTGTTGTGTGCCGTACGTGCCAAGTTGATCGTGATCTCTTCTGCAATCGCGTTAAGCGCATTCGCAATCACCTCAACCGTGAAGGGATCGGGCTTAATGTTGGTATTACTCGCCATCAGACACTCTCCCCTTTTTGATTGTTGTTGACTTCGATAATCAACGTCCCAGTCTTATCAACACACAAGCGATCACCAGGTTGCAACACCGTCGATGAGGCATGCTCCTCTATCACGGCGGGGCCAACGATCACCTCACCTACTCGAAGTGATTCCCTCGGCCGTGTCTGGCATGCTGTCCACCCAAGGTCAAAAAAGAATACCTCTCGCGTCTTCGCATCTACCTTTGACTGGCCGTGGTCAGCAACCTCCCGTTGGGTCAAGTCTGGCTTATCAACACTCTGTACCCAAGCGCAGCGCCAATTCACCACCTGCGCCGTGCCATCAGCCGCGGCATGCCCATACCTTACTTGATACTCTCGGTCAAAAGCGAGACGAATTGCCGTGATATCGCCATCATTTCGGGGCACTTTGGTTAGGGGAACCTCAACCGTGTATTCCTGTCCGAGGTACCGAATGTCACAACTCAAAAGCAAACGGCTTTTGCGGTTGGCGTGCTTGTGCTGTTCGTCGTGGTTCTTGGCGTCTTCTATCAGGCTGTTGAGCGTCTGGCGAATGTTCTGCAGCTCGACGGGTACCAAATCAACGATGCGTGTGCGAATCAAATCCCTTCGCGCATCTATCGTCAACATGCCAAGAGCCGAAAAATGCCCTGGATGCGGCGGAATCAGCACCTTAGGAATTCGTAATGCGCGCGCGATAGATACAGCATGAAGCGGTCCAGCCCCGCCAAAGGCAACCATTGCGAAATGCCGGGGGTCGTACCCACGCTGCAGCGATACCGCCCGCACGGCATTCGCCATTTGCTCATCAGCCAGTTTTATCACGCCGGCAGCAGTCTGCGATACGCTCATCTTCAAGGAATCAGCCAACTCCCGGCGAAGCGCCTCACTCGCTACGTCTGCGTCCAGCATCATTCTTCCGCCCAAAAATCCATCGGCTCGCAATCTGCCGGTGAGCAGGTTGGCGTCGGTTACCGTGGGACGGGTGCCACCCAATCCGTAACATGCGGGCCCAGGCGATGCCCCCGCGCTGCGCGGCCCGACCTTAACGGCGCCCGCCTCGTCAAGCCATGCCAGGCTACCGCCGCCGGTGCCCACCTCAATGATGTCAACCACAGGCATGCGCATAGGAAAACCGTGCTGATAGCCTCCCACAAAGTATTGGCTGGTCATCTTGGGCACGCCGTTCTCTACCAAGCACGCCTTGGCCGTGGTTCCGCCCATATCAAAAGCGATCAAGTCTTTAATCCCCATGAGTCGTCCCAAGTAGGCCGCGCCCTGGATGCCGCCAGCTGGGCCGGACTCCATCATCGCAACAGGGATGGTGTATGCCTCTTCGGGACTCATGCCGCCCCCGTTGGACTGCATCAGTGTGAGTTCGCCCTTAAAGCCGCTGCCCTTGAGTTGTTCGTCCAACACTTTGACGTACCGGGTCACTTCAGGGCCAACATAAGCGTTGAGCACCGCGGTCGAAAAGCGCTCGTACTCGCGGTACTCTCGGGTCAAGTCACTCGATAGCGTGATGTACACACCCGGCAGGCGCTTGGCAAGCCAAGCACCAACGATTTGCTCGTGCTTCGGGTTTTGATAGGCATGCAAAAAACAAACAGCGACGGCCTGCACACTCTGTTCCTGCAGGCCACGCGCGATAGGTTCTAAGTCTTCTAGGTTAGGCGCAAGCATCACCGAGCCGTCCACCAACACCCGCTCAGTAACTTCCCAACGTCGCGACGCGTCAACTAGAGGCTGGGGTCGCACAAAGCCGAGATCGTAAGCATTGGGGCGGTTGTTGCGACCGATTTCGTATAAATCTTTAAAACCTGCCGTCGTAACCAACGCCGTGTTAGCGCCACTGCGCTGAATAACGGCATTGATTGCCACGGTCGAACCATGCACCAAAACATCGATTGCCGAGCGGTCAAACCCAGTCGCGTCAATCGCGGCAAACACTGCCCTCTGCGGCTCGTGTGGGGTGCTTAATATCTTTTCGTATCGGTACTGACCAATCGTCGGATCAAAACACACCAAATCAGTGAACGTCCCACCAATGTCGACGCCTACCCGCATGGTCTTTCCCCAGGGAAATAAAAAGCCGGTTTTACCGATGATTAGCCCTTTTGGCAATCACGCTGGTTACCTTGTTTGACTCTTAGCGTAACACCGCCGTTAGCTGCTGCACCACGTAATCGTGCGGTAACGCGTGCCCGGCATCTGGCACAACGTGACAGTTTATACCCGCCAGTTCGGCAAAACGTTGCGCTTGAGCTGCCTGCCAGTCGTTGGCTCCCACATGCACCTGGCATTTGGGTAAGGCTGGGAAGTTGCCACGGCTCGCTAACTGCATCAGCGCATCGGCCCGCGGCGGAATAAAGCCCAGCCCACCCTGGGGCACACTGGCTGCTCCCACCACCGGCGAGAGCAGCAACGCCGTACCTTGGTGCGCCCGATGGATTTGTGCATGTAAATACAAATAGGCACCGTAAGACACAGCGACCACGCAATGCTCTGGACGACTGGCCAAGTCTTGCCAAATCAAGTCAAGCTGCTCAGCGAATGGCAAACGAGCGAAGTCACCCAACAGCTCACGCCCCTCGAGCTGCGCCCCGCGCGCCCGCAAGACAGCCCCAAGACCCTCATGCATCGATCCATGACGGCTAGGTAGGTAATACACACGGGCTGTGCTACCTGTCACGCTGACCCTCTCTTGCATATTCTCGAAATTCGGCGGACAAGCATCCGTGAGCCCCTTGGGCTTCCATCACGCACTCACCACCGAGCCAATGGCTTTTCGCTAACACCGAGCCGCTGCATAAGCGTGCGCCCGCCGAGCGCTTTAGGCGGCGGAGGACACCGGTGGCGAAAAGTGGATGCCGTATTCTGGAGCAATTTCGGTGACACGCCGGGGGTTGCTGATATTGTGAATTTTTCGGTACAAAGCGGGTAATTCACCACACGGTTTAGCCCAAAATATCGCCTGCACCACCCGTCCTGAATTGTTGTAAAACGCATGTGGCCTGTTGCGCGGTAGGTGCCCAATCTCGCCCGCGCGCAAGGTGCTTACTACCCCATCCACCACAATATCGATCTCTCCATCGAGCGGGCTGAGATACTCATCCTGGTCAACATGGGTGTGCGGTGGCACAAACGTTTCTTCCGGGAACGTTGCGTGCCACACAAATTCATCGTCGCCATAACGCTTGGGCGTGTACACCTGCCCCATGATGTTCCACGACACCCCATCAACGCCATGGGGCGAATGATCACAATCCGGCAGTTTGAGTTGATTCACGTTGCACTCCTTCATCAATCGCTTGGGGTATGGCCAACGCCAGTCAATCGGTCCAATGTCTGCTTGACCAGTGGGTTGTGACTGGCATAGCGCGGCTTAAACTTTTGGCGCTGCTCAATCAAATCGTTTTCATCCACGTACCCAATCAACACGCCACTTTCCGAAATCCGTGCCTGCACCTCGGTGTTGGCAATCAGCTCATCCGACACAGTCACCCGTTGGCGTGGTCGACGACACCACTTAAAGAGTTCCTCATGCATACGTTGCATGTGATACCGATGCTCAGGCTCACCTGATTCGCCCAAGTCCGTCAACTCGTTAGGGTCAACGGCCAAGTCAAAAAGCATCGGCCGATAGCCCTCACACAAAATATATTTCCAACGCCCGTCAAAAGCCATCCGCAGCCAGGCGCCAATTGGCGGCGTTTGTAAGGTGATACGTACATCTTGAAACGAGTAATCGCTCTCACACACCACGATTTCACGCCAGTTTGTTGGGCTTTGTCCAAACAACCACGGCCTGAGTGACGTGCCGTCCATCACATGCGGCAAGGCATTGCCGCCATAAACGTCTAAAAAGGTGGGCGCCAAATCAACTGACTCAACCAATGCACTGCAGCGTGTACCACGTGTAGCGTCAGCCCCAGGGTCGGGATCGTAGATGATCAAGGGCGTACGCACCACTGGCTGGTGAAAAAACTCCTTTTCACCTAGCCAATGATCGCCCAGAAAATCACCATGGTCAGAACAAAACACCACCATCGTATTTTCAAAAAGGTGCCGCTCTTCTAAAAATGAAAACAGCCGGCCTAACTCATCGTCAATTTGCTTCACCAATCCCATGTAGCCTGCAAGCACCGACTCCCGGATGCCGGGCTTTGCAAAAGCCTGCGAAACCCGCTGCTCGGTCATGGCCTGATATACGGGATGGGCGTTGGTTAATTCGTGTGATGCTCGCACAAAAGGCAGAAAATCTTGCGCGCCATACATACCTGCGTACGGCGCAGGTGCCACATACGGCCAATGCGGCTTAATAAAAGACAAATGCGCCAACCACGGCTGATCACCCGCCTCAGAAATAAAATCCATGGCACGGCTGGTGGTGTAGTGCGTCTCAGAATGTTCGGCGGGGACGCGCGCGGGTAAATGGCTGTGACTCAAAAACCAACCCGAACGGTGCTGGCCGTTTTCGTCTACCACCGTGTTGGCCCACTCCTCCCAGGGGTTATCTCCACCAAAACCATGTTCTCGCAAATATTGGTTGTAGTTGGGGTCTGGGTCGTGCCCAGAGAATGGGTGTATCCCGTCGTCCCGTTCGTAGGGGTCAAACCCGCACTCGGCTATTCGTACGCCAACCGTTGAGTCAGGGTTAATGCCCATTCGCGACATACCGGCTGAGTCTGCGCGCATGTGGGTTTTACCAATCAGAACCGACCGAACGCCAAGCGGCCTAAGGTGGTCCCCCATGGTCATTTCACCGGCCTTGAGCGGCACAAAATTCCAACTCACCCCGTGCGATTGCATGTACCGCCCCGTGTAGTAGCTCATGCGCGAAGGACCACACACAGGCGACTGCACGTACGCGTTATCAAAAATTACGCCACGCTTGGCCAGGCCGTCGATGTGGGGCGTCTTCAAAGCGGGGTGCCCGTAGCAGGACAAATAATCGGCCCGCAACTGATCGCACATGATGAACAAAATATTTTTAACTTTTCCGCTCATTCGAAATGTTGATTCGAGTTTTTTATGTCAGACAGAGCATACCTGATTGACCCCAAACAGACCAACGCCTCTCCTTTCTTGCCAGTCGGGATTTTTGAGTCACGTTAGCCAGTTCGATCACTCGTAAATCCAAGCCATGCTCTCAAAAATTTGGGCTGGCGTCTTCGATTGCAAAAAGTGATTACGCAGGTCGGCCGTGGCCCCTTTGGCGTGATACACATGCCCATACAGCCTAGCCGTCAGTTGAATGCGTGCGGTTCGGATGTACCGTTGTTGTTGATAGGCTTGAAAAGCCGACACCAAATCGGCCTGATTGGCTGCCACGCTATCCGCAAGGCACACCGCATCCTCCATGGCCATGCATGCCCCTTGCGCAAGGTACTGCAGCATGGGGTGGGCGGCATCACCGAGCAGCGTGACCCTGCCCTTAGACCAATCCTTAATTGGCTCGCGATCGCGGAGAACGTACATCCGCCAATCTTCGATTGACATCACGAATTGGCTAACCGTTGGATGGAGTCCAGCGACGCAGGCCTTAAGTTCGTCGGGATCGCCGTAGGTATCCCAACCCTCCTCGAATCGGCTGCTGTGAAAAACCACAGTGATATTGGCAAAGGTTTCCTTTCGCATGGGCCAGATCACCATGTGCATACCTGGCCCTACCCACAGGTTCATAGCATTTCGCCGCATGGATTGCGGAATTTTTTCAATCGGCACCACCGCCCGATAGCAAACGTGACCGGCAAGTCTTGGCTCGCCGTCATTGACGATTTTTTGTCGTATCAAGGACCACAAACCATCGGCCCCAACCAACCCCTGGCCGCTCACTTCGGCACCGCTAGAAAGCGTCGCGTTCACCCGGTCTTTCGAATCAGAAAACGCTGTAATTTTGCTGTTCGTGTGTAGCGTAATTCCCTTGTGCCCCTGGCATGCCGTAAGCAACACCTTATGCAAGTCAGCCCGGTGCATGAGCCCATACGGGTACTTGAACCGCTCCAGAAAGTCAGCCCCCAACGGCATACACACAATAGGCTCGGCCTGGGTCGCGTCCATGAGCGTAACCGATTCGGGAAAGGTGGCCAGCGCACTGATCTTGTCGGTTACGCCCAGCTGCTCAAAAATTCGAAATGCATTAGGACCGACTTGCAGCCCAGCGCCTACCTCCTTGAACTCGGTTGCCTGCTCGAACAAATCGACAGTCACCCCTTTTTGAGCCAAAGCCAGAGCGGCCGTTAGACCGCCGATGCCGCCGCCACTGATGAGTAGGTGTTGCTCTTGTTTGGTATGGGAAATTGTGCTCATCGAGATGTCGATTGATGGGAGGTAAGTTAATCCAACGGGCTAACCGTATTACCCATCTTGCTTGAAAGGCGGTGACGCGGGGCGAGGTATTCACCAAACCCAGCTTGCGCTTGGGCAAAACGGTGTGCCGGCGCCCAAGCCAGGCAACGTTTGACCACGCTCTTCGCTCTTAATCGCCAGCGGTCTCTAGGTAGACGCCAAAATCAAATCGGCGCACCGATCGGCAATCATCATGGTGGGGGCGCAGGTGTTGCCAGATGTCAGCTGCGGCATCACCGAGCAGTCTGCCACGCGCAGCCCCTGCACACCATTAACGCGCAGCGTAAGGTCAACCACCGCGTCGCCGCCGGGGCCCATGCGGCACGTGCCCGCCGGGTGGTAAATGGTTCGCGCTTGCGCCCGAATGGCGTTGTCAAAGGCGTCGTTGGCGGTGCTGGTATGGGTGCCGGAGGGCGGCCATGCCGGGCCTTGTATCACGTCGCGCAAACTTGCCTGCGCGCCAATGCGTTGCGCCATGCGCACGCCACGCCTTAAGGTGTCCAAATCGTCGGGGTGGGCAAGCACGGCGGCCTCAAAGCGCGGGGCATCGGCTGGGTTGGCCGATTGCAAACCCAGTCGTCCACGCGAGCGCGGGCGCATGGTCATGGGGTGTATTTGTAAGGCATGAAACGGCAGCGGCGGCTGCCCCGGCGCGCCGGGCGCAAAAGGCGCGCAGTTGTACTGCACGTCGGGGCGCCCGTCGCCGTCGGTGTCTACGCAGGCACCGGCTTGCAACAGGTTAGAGGTCAGCAGCCCTTGCTTAAAAACAAAATAATCTATGCCATGCTTAAGCGCCTTAAGCCCTTTGTCGTGGCCGTGCAAACCCAGTGCGCCCTTTATCTTAAAAGTTACCGGGCACCCCACGTGATCGTGGTAGTTGGCCCCCACTTCGGGCAGGTTGCGCACCACATCAATGGCGTGGCGGTTCAGCTCGGCGGCTGGCCCAATACCCGAGAGCATGAGCAACTTGGGACTGTGAAACGAGCCGGCGGTAAGAATCACCTCTTTGCTGGCCCCCACCACCAGCACCTGGCCGTTTTCGCGCTGCACCTCAACCCCGGTGGCCCGGCCTGCTTGGCACACCACCCGCCGCGCCAGCGTGCGGGTGTATACCGTTAGGTTGGGTTGATCTTTAACAGGCCGCAAAAACGCGTAGGCCGCCGACTGCCTTTGCCCACCAAAGGCCATGACCTGATACCACCCGGCGCCCTCTTGCGTGGCGCCATTAAAGTCATCGTTGCGGGGTATGCCGGCCTCTACGCTGGCGGCAATGATTTGCTCGCACACCGGGTGCGGCTCACTGGCGTAGTCCACCACCATGGGGCCAGACTGCCCATGAAAAGGCGCCCCCAGTGTGGTGTTGCGTTCTTGCTTCATGTAGGTGGGCAGCACATCGCTGTAGCCCCAACCCACGCAGCCGTGGTTATCAACCCACTCTTGGTAATCTTGCGCTTGGCCCCGCATATAAAGCATGCCGTTCACCGACGAGCCACCACCCATCACCTTACCCTGCGGTACCGGAAAACGCGCGCCGTTTAGGCTGGCGTCGGGCTCAGAAAGCACCACATCGGCGTCTTGGCTTTGCAACACCTTAAAAAAGGTGGCCGGTGCGTGAATCCACCGGTTGGTGTCTTGCCGGCCGCGTTCAATCAGGGCCACGGTGGCACCGCTTTTCACCAACCGCGCCGCCAACACACAACCAGCCGCACCCGCGCCCACCACCACGTAGTCAAAGGTCAGTTGTTGGGTCATGGGTTGGGCCTGGTGTGTGTGCCTACAAAGCGTGGAGTGCCCACATCAAACCACATAGTAAGGCCTGCACGCAAGCCCACTGGCGCACACGCCGGGCGCTGCTGGCCCGGCGCGTTCAGCCCCCTATCGCTTGGGCTTGGCCAAAGCCCGCAGCCATCCCACCACCACCGGCGCCAGCGCAACCACAACCGCCGCCAGCCAGCGCCAGGTGGTAAGGGTCTGCGGCGTGAAGTACTTCCGCGTTTGTTGAGGGTCACGTCCCCTCCGATGTGGTCAATCACCACGGGCGGACGGTCAGGGTACTTGGCCACCAGCTCCAGCTTTCCGCCCATGCTTTCCACGTACTGGCGCATCGTAGGCAGCGGCCATTTGCTCTTGGGTTTGCTGAACGGCCTGTCGTAAGTCCTTAAGTGTGACCAGCTCCATCGCACGAGCTTGCACCCGCTTTTGCCGGTCTTTGGGCAATGCGGCCATCACATCATCGAGTTTTCTTGCCATGTTTGAACTCCTTGCCCGAACCTGACCGTTCCAGGAAAACCGAAGTTCTTTCATAAATCTATTGGCGGAAGCGGTGTCTGTCGAATTATCTAGTTAAAAACAAATTTTTATTCTTTTTACCCATCAAAATACCCATCATCAAACGAGGTGTCAAGAAAGGCTTTAAGGCGGCGACTGGCAATCATCGTGTG
>Ga0181565_10000882_pt1 | contig 22730 bp, 19 predicted proteins | sample 101ome_16_FD_129661 | JGI IMG/M metagenome (GOLD analysis project Ga0181565, IMG submission 129661) | Coastal salt marsh microbial communities from the Groves Creek Marsh, Skidaway Island, Georgia - 101401AT metaG (megahit assembly) | ecosystem: Environmental > Aquatic > Marine > Intertidal... | reverse complement strand
ATAGCCAGGGATTGAACTTAGCAACCAGTTCAAACAAATGCCAGGCCACCAGATAGCCGGTCAAGGCCGCCATCGTGGCGGCAACCAGTCCGGACATCAGGCCCAGTAAGCCATATTCAGTCAACAACGATAAAATAATTTGTTTACGGCTCGCGCCCAGTGTCCTCAAAATCGCAATTTCACGAGCTTTTTCAGCACGGTTTACCATCACCGCACCAATCGTCAGCAAAATAGCGGCAATCAGGGTAAAGATAAAAACCGCCTCAACCGCACTGATACCACGTTCAATAATGCTTTTGACCTGTTGCATCAAAGGACGTAAATCCAGCATTGAAACCGTCGGATAATTTTCTGCCAGATAGCTTGCCACATCTGTTGCCTGTTGATTCAAATAAAGACTTTGCAAATAGGTGACCGGGAAACCTTGCATGGATGTCTCATCAACCTGCACAAAGAAATTCACATTGAATGAATCCCAGGCTACTGAACGAATGTTGACTATCGGCGCACTGAATTGCTGGCCGGCAATCTCAAAGGTTATCGACATACCGGGCTTGAGGCCAATCTCCTCAGCCATGCTTTGTTCAATAGACAAACCACTAGCCGCCGGCGGCCAGCTCTCGCCTTGCAAAATACGATTATCGGCTGACAACGTGTTAGAGAAACCGATGTTATGTTCACGTGTCATCAGCCGTTCACCACGATCGGATTTCACCGCATAATCTTCAATCGGCGTATCGTTAATCTTCAACAACCGGGCTCTGGCCGTTGCCTTCATCCCGGAGCCTTGTATGCCCTGCTCAACAAACCATTGTTGCAAAGTGTTTTTTTCATCCGGTTGAATATTGATAAGAAAGTGGTCTGGTGTATTTTCCGGCAAACTGTTCTGCCAGGTTGAAAGCAGGTCAATGCGAACGATGGCCAGAATCAGTAACAGAGAGATACCAATTGCAAAACCGGACAACTGCCAGCGGGTTAATGATTCATTACGCTGTAACGCAACAATACCCATTGCCAGGCTGCCCTGCTTTTGCATAAAGCGCTTTATAACCACTAACAAAACCTGCCCGACCAGCATCGAAAAACCGATTAAAACCGCCAGCAATGCCACAATTACCAGCGCCAGTTTTAACTCGCCGGCCTGCCACAAAGCCAGCAGCAGAAAGCTGATAATTGCAGCAGAGCGCATCAGCCATTGCGGTAGCTGCGCAGGCTCGAGTTCACGCCTGATCACGCGTAACGGCGATACTTTCTTAAGTCGAGAAAGTTCCGGCCAGACAAAACCGGGTAACAAAATCGCCCCATAGAGCAAACCCAGCACATAAGGCTGCCAACCGGCTGCGGGTAATTGGCTGACAAACAAATCAGCGGCCATCACCGTCAATAACAATTGACCGCCGTAGCCTATGGCAAGTCCTATCAGACCACCGATCACAAAAGCAGTGGCAATTTCCCAAAGATGAATCTTCAACACCTGCTTTGCAGTCATGCCAATGGTTCTGAAGATGGCTACATTATCCAGAGAACGGTTCACGTAATGTCTTGTTGCCAGTAACAACGTGATACCTGCCAATAAGCTCGAACATAATACCGCCAGCCCCATAAAGCGCTGACCACGCTCCAACGCCTGCCTCAATTCAGGCCGGGCATTACTGATATCCAGAAAACGTGCGCTTTTCGCCAGCGAGGGTTTCACCTGTTCGATAAAATCATCCAGAACAGCAGACTCACCGCGAAGTAATAAACGGTAACGAACCCGGCTACCAGCCCCGACCAGGCCGGTTTTCTGCATATCGGCATAGTTAATCAGTAACCTTGGCGCCAATTGAAACAGACTGCCCCCGCGATCGGGTTCTTCTATGATTTCCCCCTCTGCCAGCAAGGCCAAATCACCCACCTCAAATTGTTCTCCGGGCTGAATACTCCCTTTGAGAATCAGTTTGGGATCAAGATAGGCTTGACCGCTTTGCAGTCTCACGACTGCAGCGTCACCGCTGGCGCTTTTGATTTTCAGCTGTCCTCTCAACGGATAGGCCTCATCGACCGCTTTGATCTGTAACAACTGTGGCTGCTTACCTAAAAAGACGACACTCGGAAAGCTCGCAACCTGTGAATATTCAATTTGATTTTGTTGTGCGAGATTAATCACCGCCGGATCAAAAGCCTGAGTCTGTTCAATCACCCGGTCGGCCGCTAACAGGCTCGAGCCCTGCAACAACAAAGCTCTTTCAACGCGATCAACAAAAAGACCAACAGCACTCATAGCGGCAACGACCACCGCAACAGCAGCAATCAACAACATCAGGGCCGGATTGTGCTTGATAGAGATTGGCGGCATCAGTCTCATTCTGCGAGTTCCTGTAGTTGGCCGTCATGCATCTGATAAATACGATCACAGCGTTTAGCCAGCTGCATGTCATGCGTCACCATTAGTAGTGCTGTCTGATGCTCATCCCTGAGTCTGAATAACAGATCCGCAATCTGCAGCCCGGTAGCCGGATCCAGATTGCCGGTCGGTTCATCCGCAAATAACATTTCAGGCGATCCGGCAAAAGCCCGGGCAATGGCGACACGTTGTTGTTCGCCGCCGGAAAGCTGCAAAGGTCTATGCGTAATACGATCTCCCAAACCCACATCTGACAATGATTTTGCCGCCTTTTCATCTGCATCATGGATACCGGCAAGACGCAAAGGTAATGCCACATTTTCCAAAGCTGTCATTCCATCAATTAATTGAAAAGACTGAAACACAAAACCAACCCGGCCCAGTCTAAGCTGAGCAGACTGATCTTCGCTAAGATCCTGCAATGTGGTCTGCAGCAGACTGATCGAACCTGTATCACATCGATCCAGCCCCGCAAGCAAACCTAATAATGTCGATTTACCCGAGCCCGAAGCACCGACCAAAGCCACGGCTTCTGCACGGTTGACATGCATATCAATAGCCTTAAGGATATCAATGCGGGCGCCGTTAGGCGCGATAAAGGCTTTACTGACCCGGCGGGCATCAATGACGGAATTCAAAACACTCTACCTCGTAAAACAATTGGCATTACTCTTACTGTTAATGACTATCATGCCTTACTCCGCGGCTGCACCCAAACCCCCAGTCATTCTGGTAATTGGAGATAGTCTGAGTGCAGGTTACGGTCTCGCCAAAGGCGAAGGCTGGGTTGATTTACTCAAGTTGCGCCTACAGGAAAAGCAGATAGACGCTAATGTCATAAATGCCAGTATCACTGGAGAAACCAGTCGTGGTGGATTACAACGTCTGCCACAGCTATTGCAAACCCACCAACCTGACCTGACGATTATTGAACTCGGTGCCAATGACGGCTTGCGGGGATTTTCTCCGGATGTGACCTACAATAATCTGGCTGAAATGATAAAATCCGCTCTTGAGGTCAATAGTCGTGTGTTACTTGCGGGAGTACGCTTGCCTGTGAACTATGGCAAAAGTTACCGGCAGGCATTTACCCGCACTTACACTCGCCTCAATGAAGACTTTGATATTGATTTTGTACCTTATTTTATGCTTAATGTCGGTGAAAATATTGAGCTGATGCAATCTGATGGAATACACCCATCAGCAGAAGCACAAAGTATCCTATTAAATAATGTATGGCCTCAAATAATTGCTATTATTAATGAAATTAAATCATTATCAGGTTAACAACATGCAAAGTCTCAAAGGCTTGTTATTATTCCTTACAATTCTGTTAATCAGTCCGCTAAAGGCTGATGAAAATAAAGTCTTCACCTTCGGGGTCGTTCCTCAGCAGTCTGCCAGTAAACTTGCCAAGACCTGGGGACCTTTGATGGCGAAAATTACTAAAGAAACCGGTATAGCCCTGCGCTTCGCGACAGCCCCTAACATTCCCGAATTCGAAAAACGTCTGCTTGCCGGAGAATATGATTTTGCCTACATGAATCCCTATCATTACGAAGTGTTCAGCAAAGATCCGGGGTATACCGCTATTGCCAAGGCCCGCGATAAAAAAATCACCGGTATCTTGATCACCCGCAAAGACTCCGACATTAGCGATCTCGCCCAGTTACAGGATATGACGTTGGCATTTCCATCACCTGCGGCTTTTGCTGCCAGTATTTTGCCCAGGGCTGAGTTTAAAAATAACGGCATCAGCATCAAAACCCGCTATGTGTCTTCGCATGACTCGGTCTATCGTGGCGTTGCTAACGGTCTGTTTCCGGCAGGAGGTGGCATCACCCGGACATTTAATGCTGTAGACCCGGAGATTCACGATCAGTTGAAGATTTTATGGACATCCAACGGCTATACCCCTCATGCAATAGCCAGTCACCCGAGCGTAGATGCTCAAGTTGCTAAAAATGTACAGTCCGCACTGGTCAGCATAGATGCGACAGATGAAGGCAAAAAAATGCTCGAGCCACTTAAGATCAAAGGCTGGCAAATGGCTATCGACAGTGACTGGGATGATGTTCGCGCTTTGAATATTCAAACACTCGATGATCTCGTTAAATAGGCAGGCTTGATGTCTTTCAGACTCAAGACAATTCTTGGCATTGCCCTGATTGAAGCCGCTTTATTAGCGTTTCTGATTTTTAATGTCATCAATTACTTACGTGACTCGAACGAGCAACAGCTACTTGACCGGGTTACCACAACCGTTGAACTTTTTGCTACAGCGACCAAAGACGCTGTTATTGCTTATGACCTCGCCACACTGGAAAGTCTGATCAATGCACTACTGACCAACCCCGGACTTGAATATGCCCGCATTCTGGATGCTGACGGCCGTATTCTTGCCCAGCAGGGCGATAAAGACATACTGCAAAGAACTTTCCGGCCAAATTATTCCAGTGAAGATGTCACGGATGGTATTTATGATATTCAGGCGAGAATACTCGAAGCCGATTACGTTTATGGAACAGTCCAACTCGGCTTTGATATCAAAAACCTACAGACCACTCTAGAAGAAGCCAAACGCAATAGTATTTTCATCGCCCTGTTTGAAATGATTCTGGTTGCGCTGTTCTCAACCTTTCTTGGTATTTATCTGACCAGTCAGTTAAAACGTCTGACCATTGCCTCTGAAAAAGTGGCATCCGGTAAACTCGGTTATCAACTGGATGTTAAAGGCGACGATGAGATCGCCTCAACCATTAAGGCCTTTAATACCATGTCTCTTGAAATCAAGGAATTTGTCGACCGTATTGAACAAACCAAGGCCGAAATGCAACAGGCAAAAATCGAAGCTGAAAAAGCCAACGAAGCCAAGTCACTGTTTTTATCGAATATGAGCCATGAACTCAGAACACCACTCAATGCCGTCATTGGCTTTTCCGATATCTTGCTTCTGGAAGCCAACCAGCCGGATCAGCAGGATGCACTTGAAGAAATCAACAATGCCGGAAAACACCTGCTCTCTTTGATTAACGAAATTCTCGATATGTCTAAAATCGAGGCCGGCAGTTTCCACGTCAACAAAGAACCTGTAGACCTGGATAACATCATTGATGAAAGCATCAGACTGGTGACGCCCATACTTGCCAAGAAAAATATTTCATTAAACCTGCACGCCAAAAATACTGCCCTGCAAGTTAGCGGCGATTCCATACGCATGAAGCAGACTATTCTTAATCTGCTGTCTAATGCGATTAAATACAACAAACCCGATGGCCGGGTTGATATCTATGTCGACAAAATCAATCCAAAATACTGTGAACTGTCTATCAAAGACAGCGGTATAGGCATCCCGTCCGATAAACTCGATTATCTGTTCAAACCCTTCAACCGTCTCAATGAAAGAGACTATGCCAATGAGGGAACCGGCATAGGTCTAAGCATTACAAAAAGCCTGATTGAACTGATGGAAGGTGAAATCAAAGTCAGCAGTGCCGAAGGTGAAGGCTCTACTTTTAAGGTAAAAATGCTGCTTTGGCCAACATCTGAAATCCCTTCGTATGCTATTGCCGATAATCAATCAAGCAATACCGGTCATACACCGTCGCAAGCTGACGATGAACAGGAAAACAAAGGCCTGGCCATTGTTTATGTCGAGGATGATAAAGCTAATCAGCGCTTAATGACCAAAATGATGGAAAAATGGCCGGAGTATCATCTATACATTGCTGACAACGGTGAGCAATGCATAACGCTATGCGAAAAAATCCAACCGGATATTATGTTAATGGATATCAATCTACCGGGGCTTAATGGTGTTGATACCATGTTAAAACTTAAACAACTGGATAGTCGTTTTGATCAGATACCTTTTATAGCCGTAACCGCAAATGCCATGCAGGCAGACATTCAACATTTCGAAGCAGCCGGTTTTTCCAGTGTCATCACTAAACCACTGGACATCGATAAATTTCTGATCCTGTTACAGCAATTTACCAGGGTTTGAGACAGTCAGGCAGCTACCACCCGGTTGCGTCCGTTCTGTTTAGCTTTATAAAGTGCCTCATCGCTGCGACCAATCAGGTTACCGGCATCACCATCGAAACTGTACTGGGAGATACCAATTGAGGCGGTAATTTTACCGTAGCTTTCACCTTTATTACGATTTTGCAATTCATTAACGGAAATTGACTGACGAATTTGCTCGGCAATCACTTTGGCACCAATACTACTCGTCTGCGGTAAGATGACGGCGAATTCTTCGCCACCATAGCGAGCGGCAAAATCCTGACCTTTGACACAATTTTTCAAAATACCGGCAACGTATTTTAGAACCTTGTCACCTACCAGATGACCATAGGTATCGTTGAATTTTTTAAAGTGATCAACATCTATCAGTAACAGGCTTAATGGCGTGTGTTTTTTATCGGCTACATCCATACATTTTTGCAGTTCTTCATCGAAGGCACGACGATTGGCAATACCGGTCAACACATCGGTCATAGACTCTTCTTTGATCTGATCAATTTCACGACGCAATTGTTGAACTTCGCTTTCCAGATTAGCTAAGTAGGCATCGAACTTTTTCTGGCTGGCAATAGCCGATTGGGTACCTTGAATCATCTGCTGAACATCTTCAGATAATTCATGAATGGAATCTGCCGTGTCGAGTTTATTGGAAAAATGATCGAGTTCGCTGGAAAAGCCAGTTAATTCTCCACCGGAGCGTTGAAACTCGCCATGCAAACTGCTGACAATAGAACGCATTTCCTCGCGTATTTTTTCCAGCGCTTTTTTATCCTGAACAAAAAAACGCTGATAAATTTCCCATAATTGTTCCTGAGTTAATTGATGCTGCTCATTGGTGTCTTTTAAGACAGTTGATAACTCTGCGCTTTTTCCTGCAACATGATCATAGGCAATACGATAATTAACCGGACAGGGAGGAAATTTATTTTTAGACAGATAAGCCAAAGCCATACGTAAATTCTCGGCTTTTTTTTCATCCAGCTCTTCTGCATAAGGGTATTGCATTCATCACTCCGGAAAAATCTTTCACATAAGAAGACAGTAGTGTTTAGCAACCTCTTAAGTATTCTGAACGAAAGTAGCTTGTGCAAGAAACGAGTTCACGAATACTTCAGAGGTTCCTTTATTAAGTGTAGAAAATTCCTGTCATTGATCAACAACTAAAATCAAACAATGATAAAAATGAGAACCTGTTCACAAAAGCCATGAATGATTTGGCAACAGTGATGTTTAGAGACCTAACTCTTTCCAGCGCTTTTCAATGCGTTTAACGGAAACGCTGAAAGCGGTTTTAACTTCCTGAGCAAACAAAGATATGCGCAATTCTTCGAGCATCCAACGGATTTCTTCAAGTCGCTCATCAATCCTGCCCTTTTTCTGTGCGAGCATCTGACGATCCTGCCATGCCTCTGACAATTGCGCCATGATACGCATATTCTGCTGATCCCGTGCGGCTCCATGTTGAAGTTTATCGATTCGCAAATCCAGAGCTTTCAAATATCGCTGATAGTCTTTAAAACGATCGCTGCTCATGCTTTGTAAAAATCCCTGATAAACCAGATGATCGAGTTGTTGTTGCATATCCCGCACACTGCTCATCCAGTTAATCTGTGTCAGCGACGATAATTTTTTACGCAATTGCTGATACTGATTCAAAATACCCGCCAACAGCTCACAGCTTTCATTAGCAATACTCATTAACTGTTCACGACCACTAGCAACCGCCTGTTCAAATTGCTGTTTACTACGTATTTCCTGCTGCAGAAAAACGTTTTTTAATATCCAGTCGACCAGCACAACCTGCAAATCGGCAAGCTGCTGATTTTTTTTATCACCTGCAGCAGACGGGACTTTTGCATATTGCAATCGCATGCGATCAATGCCCGGAAGATTTTTTTTCAGGTAACGAATCTCTTTCGGCAAGGTCAGGCGCAACAAACGTAATAAGCCTTGTTGATGCGTCAAGGTCGCAACCGGTTTGGAGTCCAGTATACGCATACCAACCGTCTCACCTTCGTCGACCAGCGCCGGAAACCCCATCATACTGATACCAGCCTGCTCGATACGAATAGACTCGGGCAGATCGCCAAAGAGCCATTCACGACAGCCGCTTTTCTCGTCAGCCAAAGCCGGCATCTGACTAAACTGTTGCTCAACCTGAGCTTCGAACTGACGTTTCAAAGCCATCAGATCCTGACCAGTCGCCAAGGTACGTTGCTTGGCATCGATAATACGAAAGTTCATTTTAAGGTGTTTATCCAGCACATCTTCCTGCCACTGATCTTCGGGGATATGCACACCTTTGATGCGTTTGAGTTCCGCAGCAACTGCCTGAATCAATGGCAATCCGCTATTGCTGTCAAGCTGCCCAACCAGTTTATCGACCATGTCAGGAATCGGCACCAGCTGACGACGGTATTGTTTCGGAAGACTGCGCAACAAAGCGGAAAGTTTTTCCTTTAACAGACCGGGCACCAGCCAGTCAGCATCAATTTCATTGACCTGGTTCAACAAAGCCAAAGGCACGACCAGTGAAACACCATCATTATCTTTTGCCGGATCAAACTGATATTCCAGTGGCAACATGGCCGATCCGAGTTTGAAGGTATCCGGATAATCCCGGGCTGAAACCAGTGCCGCCTCATCTCGAATCAGGTCTTCCTGTTTCAGGTAGAGCATCTTAGGCTGTCCGGCAACCGCCTTTCTCAGCCATTTTTCAAATTGCGGTTTACTGTAGATGCCCTGAGGAATTCGCGCATCGTAAAATTCATACAGCACTTGCGGATCAACCAGAATATCCTGACGCCTCGCCCTCGCTTCCAGGTCATGCACGTATTCAAGCAATTCCTGATTATGTCGCCAGAATTTTGCGCGGCTTTCAAAGTCACCCTCAACCAGGGCAAAGCGGATAAATATTTCGCGTGCTTCAGTCGGATTAATCGGACCGTAATTGACTTTACGGCCGCTGATTATAGTAATGCCATACAAAGTCACTTTTTCAAACGCAGCGACCTGACCACGGGACTTTTGCCAATGCGGTTCGGAGTATTGACGCTTTACCAGATGCCCTGCATAGGATTCAATCCAGCGAGGATCAATACGTGCAAGGGTTCGCGCATACAAGCGCGTTGTTTCAACCAGTTCAGCCGCCATCACCCATTTCGGTTGTTCCTTGAATAACACTGACCCCGGAAAAATATGAAAATGTGAATTACGGGCACCGAGATAGTCCCTGTCCTTTCCCTGATTTTTCTGACCAATCTGGCTTAATAAACCTGTTAACAGGCTTTGATGGATAACATCATAATGCGCCGCTTGTTCATTTTCGTGATAACCCATTTCACGCAGCTGCAGTTGCATCTGCTGATGGATATCAAACCATTCCTGCACACGCGTAGGTGATAAAAAGCGCATGCGGCAATACTGAGTAAACTTGCGCCGGGACAGGTGTTTTTTGTTTTCCTGCAAATGTTGCCAGAGATTATAAAAACTCAAAAAATCCGAGAATTCGTGTCGAAACTCCTGATGCGCCTCATCAGCCTGCTGCTGTTTATCCAAAGGCCGATCACGGGGATCCTGCACCGACAAGGCTGCAGCAATAACCAGTAATTCGGTCAGACAACCGGTTTGAGCCGCTTCCATCAACATACGACCAATACGCGGATCTACCGGCAGCCTGGCCAACAGTTTACCCAGATGAGTCAAGCGCTGCTCTACATCGGTTGCACCGATTTCATGTAGCACCTGATAACCATCACGTATCATTCGCGGCTCGGGTTTCTCAACAAACGGGAAACGCTCAATATCACCGAAATTCAAGGTTTTCATCTGCAGAATAACGGTTGCCAGATTGGTTCTGAGAATTTCCGGCTCGGTAAATTCAGCGCGGCTGAGAAAGTCCTCTTCAGAATACAGACGGATACAGACCCCTTCGGCAACACGCCCGCAGCGACCTTTACGCTGATTTGCGCTAGCCTGAGAAATACGCTCTATCGGCAAACGTTGTACCTTGGAACGATGACTGTAACGACTGATACGGGCAAATCCGGTATCAATCACATGGCGAATGCCCGGTACCGTCAATGAGGTCTCTGCAACATTAGTCGCAAGAATAATGCGTCGACGGTTGGATGCAGAAAATATTTTACTTTGCTCGGCAGGCCCGAGGCGCGCATATAATGGCAGGATCTCAGCCAGCCCCAGTTTATGCTTGCGCAGATGTTCGCTGGTTTCACGAATTTCCCGCTCACCGGATAAAAAAACCAGCACATCACCACGATCAACCTGTTCCAGTTCATCAATAGCTGCCGCTATCGCTTCCTGCATACTGTCATCACGTTCCGAAGGATTATCATCCAGAGGCCGGTATCGCAACTCCACCGGATAGGTCCGCCCGCTGACATTAATAATCGGAGCACCGTTAAAATGAGCGGCAAAACGCTCAGGATCAATGGTTGCGGAGGTCACTATCAATTTCAGGTCCGGACGTTTTCTGAGCAGTGTTTTCAGATAACCCAGAAGAAAATCAATATTCAGACTGCGTTCATGAGCTTCATCAATAATCAGCGTATCATATTCATTCAGCCACTTATCCTGCTGAATTTCCGCCAGCAGCATCCCATCAGTCAGCAGTTTGATACGGGTCTGCGGTTTGACCTGTTCCTTGAAACGAACCTTATAACCGACAGTCTCGCCTAACGCTTGCCCCAGTTCATGACTAATACGGGATGCCAGGCTACGTGCCGCCAGACGACGAGGCTGTGTATGGCCAATGCGACCATAAATTCCGCGCCCAAGCTGCAGACAGATTTTCGGTAACTGGGTAGATTTGCCTGAGCCGGTTTCACCGCAGAGAATAATCACCTGATGATTTTCAATCAGTTTGGCGATCGTTTCCCGCTCGGCACTGATAGGCAGATTAGCAGCGAATTCGAGTGACAGTTGCTGTTGACGGGAAAGGCTGACGGCAATTGATGCTTCAACCTGCTGCTGGAGTTTGGCCAGCCCCTCTTCAGCAGGCAGACCTTCGATTTGTCGACGTTGCAGATTCTGGAAACGTCTTTTAAAACTATGACGATGGATGAGCAGACACTGCTCAAAAAGACTCTCATCCATCGGTATCAAAAGCCTTGTTAATGACCGCCGCCTTTAAGCGCGGTAACCAGACCTTCTGCAACTTCTTTGGCATCGCCAAAGATCAATGAACAGTTATCCTGATAATAAAGCAGATTATCAACACCAGAATAACCCGGATTCATCGAACGTTTGATAACGTAAATATTACGTGCCTTATCGACGTCCAGAATCGGCATGCCATGAATAGGGCTGGATGGATCCGTGCGTGCTGCCGGATTGGTCACATCATTGGCACCTACAACCAGGGCAACGTCGGTCGTTGGGAAATCCGGATTGATTTCGTCCATTTCCAGTACATGATCGTAGGCAATATCCGCTTCAGCTAACAGTACATTCATATGACCCGGCATACGACCGGCAACCGGATGGATTGCAAACTTCACTTCTACACCGCGTTCTTCAAGCAGTTCCATAAACTCCTTCAAAGCATGTTGAGCCTGCGCAACCGCCATGCCATAGCCCGGAATAATAATGACCCGGTTAGCATCTTCCATCCAGTAAATCGCATCTTCGATGGAAGCGGATTTGACACCTTTCTCAACAGCCATCGCCGCTGCACTGCTTTCACCGCCCGCCTCGGAACCAAAGCCGCCAAAAACGACATTGATAATGGAACGGTTCATCGCTTTACACATGATGTAAGACAGAATGGCACCGGAGAATCCGACAATCGCACCGACAATAATCAGCAGATTGTTGTGCAGGGTGAAACCGGTTGCTGCCGCAGCCCAGCCTGAGTAGCTGTTCAGCATCGAAATAATCACGGGCATATCGGCACCGCCGATAGGAATAATCAAGGTAAAGCCGAGAACAAAAGCCAGCAGGGTCATAATGATCAACGAAGACATGCTTTCAGTCAGCGCAAAATGTACACCGAAAGCAACTGTCACCAGAGCAATAGCGGCATTAAGCATGTGCTGACCACTAAAACGGATAGGTGCACCGGAAATCAGTCCCTGCAGTTTACCGAAGGCTATAACCGAGCCACTGAAAGTAATCGCACCGATGATAATACCGGCGGATAATTCTCCCATCAGGACTGCATTCAGTTGACCGGCAGCCTGCTTGTTGAGAAAGGTCCCGGCAGCCACCAGCACCGCCGCCATACCAACAAAGCTGTGCAAAGCGGCAACCAGTTGAGGCATGGCGGTCATTTCTACCCGGGCAGCCAGCACTGAGCCAATCACCGCACCAGCGGCAACCCCGGCAATAATGAATCCATAGGACTGGACTTCGCTGCCCAGCAAGGTCGCCCCTATGGCAATGGCCATACCGGCCATGCCGAAATAATTGCCATTACGGGCGGATTTAGGATGCGTCAGGCCCTTGAGTGCCAGAATAAAAAGAATGGCCGAGACCAGATAAGCCAGCGCCTGAGCGTTTGCAGTTAATTCCATCGACGCTCTCCTTATTTACGGTCTTTTTTCTTGAACATGGCAAGCATACGGTTGGTAACCAGAAAGCCTCCAAACACGTTGATCGATGCGAGTAAAACCGCAAAGAACCCCATGATTTCCGCACCCAGACCAGCCTCTTCAAAACCGCTAACCAGTAACGCACCGACAATTACAATACCGGAAATAGCATTGGTCAAAGCCACAAGCGGTGTATGTAAAGATGGAGTCACACCCCAGATAACGTAATAGCCAATGAAACAGGCCAGCACAAATATATATAAAGCTGCAATTTCAGACATATCTTTATCCTTGGTTATTGTCAGCGGCAGGTTTTACCAATGCAGCTGCGGTAATTTCATCTTCGGCAAAGTCCTTCAGAACCGGACCCTGATCAGATGGATCAACCATGATGTTGATCAGATTAAGCATGTTGCGTGCATAAAATGAGCTCGCATCCGCCGGAATCATTGATGGATAGTTGGTGTGACCGATAATAATCACACCATGCTTGTTGACGACTTTATCGGCTTCGGTCAATGGACAATTGCCACCATTGGCGGCAGCCAGGTCAACAATCACCGAGCCTTCTCGCATGTTTTTAACTACCTCTTCAGTAATCAGCACCGGTGCCGGACGACAGGGAATTAAAGCCGTTGAAATGATGACATGTGCTTTGGCCAGTTCAGCCGCCAGCAGTTCCTGTTGTTTCTGTTTCGCTTCGGCAGACAACTCCCGTGCATAGCCACCCTCACCCGAGCCACTTTCACCAATATCCAGCTCAATCGGCTTGGCACCCAGAGAACGGATCTGCTCGTTAACTTCCGGGCGCACATCGTAAGCAAAAACTTCCGCACCCAGACGACGAGCCGTAGCAATCGCCTGCAAGCCCGCGACGCCGACACCTAGAATCACAACGCGCGCAGGCTTTGCCGAACCTGCTGCCGTCATCATCAAAGGTACAAATCGTCCGTAATGTACAGCAGCCTCGAGTACAGCACGATATCCGGCAATGTTACTCTGTGATGACAATGCATCCATAGACTGCGCACGCGAAATACGTGGAATCTGTTCCATTGCCAGATAGTGAATATTTTTTTCAAAAATCGCATGATGCACTTCATCATCTTCACAGGACTCGATGTAACCGATGCAGACCGCACCATCGCGCATCGCTTTGATCTGATCGACCGATGGCTTACGCACACGGATGACAATATCTGCACTCAGGGCTTCAGCCATATCGACCATCGAAGCACCGGCTTCAATGTAGGCTTCATCGGTATAGTGAGAGGCTTGACCGGCCTGTTTTTCAACCAGAACCTCAAAACCCTGAGAGACCAGTTTTTTAACCACCTCTGGCGTAGAGGCAACACGGCATTCTGCCGGGCAGGATTCTTTGACGACACCAATTTTCATTATTTTGGGAGTCCGTAGGCTTGTTAACAATAGCGCGCAAGAATATACATTTTTGGCCTGCTTTTCCATAAAACAGTGCCTTATCCACAGGTCTTTAGCGGCTTTAATAACTCTGTGTCAGATTTTAACCCGCTTTAAAGGGTAGCACTGAAATATTCGTGATCATGTTTTTGCAACAAACCGGTGATCGCATGATCATGATTAATCGGCAGCAAAATGTCAGCCAGCCCCTCAGGTAAAGTCTGTAAAGCATAACGCGTCAAGCGCTCATAATGCTGGATGAAATGCACCAGCTGCTCGTCATCCATGAAATGCGCTGCCAAAGAGGCAGGCGTGTTTCGTCGCAGTTTATCTTCCTGCAAACGACGCCATTCAAACACCGCTTCAAAGCCGGGTACCTGCAACAGAATCATCAGGTCTGCTTTGGCAAAAACCCCGGTGTGATAATCCTTAAGAGCATCATTGACATAATGACGCCATACTCCCAGTGGATCTTGCTCGGCTTCCAGTGCATTCACCGGGTCTTTCAACATACCCTCAGGCTGTACCGGACAACCGTTACACCAGCCTTCAAACAGAATCACATCTACCGGCGGCTGTTGCAGCCAGTCCGATTCGGGCATTTGATCATCGATGGCTTTGTCAAAACGTGGAATCGAAGCTGATTCACCGCTTAGCAAAGCCTGCATGACTTTTTGCATCAATGGCAGATTATGTGTACCGGGAACACCGCGGGTTTTCAGTAAAGGATGTACTGTTTTTGCCAGCTGCTGGCGCTCTGCTCTGGTCAAATAAAAGTCATCCAGAGAAAAGCTGGCAACGCGAAGTTGCTGCTGTTCTAAAAGCATGCGCAGAAATTCAGTCAGCGTTGATTTGCCGCTACCCTGCGAACCATTGATATTGATAAAAACCGGCCGCTCTCTTTGCCGGTAACAAGCGGCAACGATATCTGCAAGCGGCTGGATAATGTCATTGACCGTTTGCCGGTAACTGTCCGGTAAAGCGTGTTTTTCTATGAGTTCAGATATTTGCATCAAAAGTTACTGCCGGATGATCAAAAAAGTTGAAATATTCAGAAGCTCCTTAGCATTGCTCCCAGGGCAATCCGCGAAAACGCCAGCCTCCGATCGTACTGCGCTGGTGATTTTCGTCGCGTTCCCCTTCAAAGCCCTCGTCAACATGATAGACGTTGACAAGTCCCTGCTGCAAAAGATGTTCGCCGGCTTCACGGGAACGTTTGCCACTGCGACAAATCAAAATCACCGGAGCCTCACCGGACGCTTCGCTGTGCGACAAACCACCTAGCATCAGCTGTTTGATTTCGCGGGTAAAGTCCGGATTAATCTCCCAATCCGGCTCATCAATCCAGGCAATATGTACAGCTCCTACAGGATGTCCGACAAACAGATATTCCATTGAAGAACGGATATCCACTAAGACGGCACGAGGATCATCATCGAGCATCTGCTTGGCCTGCTGCGGAGATAATTCATGTAAACGCTTTTCAGACATTGGATAACAACTCATTAAACCAATAAATAATTTATGAGATTATAAACAAGATTTTTAATATTGCTGAAAAAACTCGATTAACCCTGAATCCTTAACCCTTAACACTTATCCCTGAACCCTCAACACCAGCTAGCGCCGCTGATGCCTGCTTCCCGATGCAAAAGCTCTTCTATATTGGACTGAATAATTCGGTAGCCCACGTTCCCATAAAGGATTTGTCTGCCTTGGTTAAGTACATAACTGGGACTTCCCTGCAGACAATATTGCTGCTTGAGCTGATCATCCTGGTACAAACTGGCAAAAGCCTCGCCATTATCAATCAGCGCATAGATGTCATCCCAGTCAACAGCCGAGTTTTTTACCAGCTGTCGTAATTCACTGAAGCGGGAAATATCGACAGCACGCGCAAAAAAAGCCTCGCGAATTTTCCACATCAGATGCTCAAAGGGTGTGCGATTATCCAGCGAGGCCTGCCTGAGCTTCTCCACCTTGCCCTGCTGTTCCAGCAAAGCGACAGCTTTGAGCACAAGATGGGCTGAAGTCGAAGTCGTTGGCTGACAGTCCAGCCAAAGTTTCTGATGACAATCAACATGTGGCCATTGGGCGGAAACCTCTTTTAAATGTTGATTAAAACCTTTAAAACCCTGCCGCTCTTGCCAGTTTTTTTCAATCTGGCTGCGGGCTGAGGCGAAAATCGGAATAAAATGATAGTTGAGCTGGATACGATCACCATACTCACGAATCATTTCATCGAGGCGCACCTGACCACCGTAGGCCCAGACACAGAGAAGATCATTAAAATAATCCACATTCACCATGATGAAATTCCGCTTAACCGGCTTTCATCAAATTCAGCATTTCCTGCATCAGTTTTTCGATATTTTTAAGACTTTCTTCCATACGCTGCATGTGAGCCTGTTTATCCTGCATATGCTGTTTCATGCCCGCTTTATCATGATGACAACCCATGCCTTTAGGATGCGTGGCAGACATTGCGGCTGACTGTTGCATGGTGTTTTGCTGGGCTTTGGCTTCAGCCTTCTGCTGAGCCTGCATTTCCATCATCTGTTGTTGATGTGCCTGCATTTTCTGTTGTTGCACGGCCATCATCTGCTGCATCATCTGAGGGTTCATCGGCGGTGCTGCATAATGCCCGGGAACCGGTGGCTGACCATACATCATGTTGTCCTGGGCATAGGCTGAAAATGACAGGGGAACTGAGATAGCCAGCGTTGCCGCAACAAGCGAAGATTTGATTTTCATGATTTTCCTCCATTATGGTTTTTAAGAACCTGAACGGTTCACTTTTAAAACTATATCGCAAAATTCAACTATATTTGAATTAGAAAAATTAAAAACCTCAAGGGACAGTTGTCGATGCAGGTAAAAAATGCCATTGCTCATACCCGCAAGTACCTTCAGCACAGTTATAGTGATGAGCGGCTATTACTGCAATATCTGCAAACACTGCAAAACCTCAATCAAAATATCTCTGCCAGCGACCTGCAATCACTGGAAAATTTAACCGGCATTCCGGTTTATGCTGCACGCCAGGTGATTGATTTTTACAGTTTCCTTACCTACGAAGACCCGGTCAGCTATCGTATTCTGGTGAGTGATAACATTGTCGACCAGTATCAGGGCAGTCGAGAGTTAATGCGCTGGTTCAAACAGCATCTTGATGACCGGCACGTCGCTGTCGGGACAACGTCCTGCATAGGCCTGAGCGATCTGGGTCCCGGCATTCTGGTAAACGGTCGACTGATCTCTCGGGTAACCGAATCCAGAAGAGAATCCATCAGGCAACTCATCCAAACCCGAACGCCGCTGTCAGCCTGGCCGGCAGAATTTTTTCAGGTCAACCACCCGATCAGAAAATCAGGCTTACTGCTGGATGACCAACAACCGGGCGGCACAGCTTTAGCCGCCTTTAGCGATTACGAGCCCGAACAGGCATTACAAACTATTCAGGACAGTGGACTGCGAGGTCGTGGTGGTGCCGGGTTTTCCACAGCGACCAAATGGCGATTTTGTCGTCAGGAAACTGCCGACAGCAAAGTGGTTATCTGCAATGCAGATGAAGGCGAACCTGGCACTTTTAAAGACTATGTTCTGCTTAAAGACAAAATAAACCTGGTGATCGAAGGCATGATCATCGCTGCCAAAATCATCAATGCCGATAAGGGTTTTATTTATTTACGCGGCGAATACCTGACGTTAATGCCGCATATCTATCGGGCTCTTGAGTCTTATCGTTCTCAAGGCTGGCTATCCGGCAGCTTTGATATTGATATTCATCTGGGCGCTGGCGCTTATATCTGCGGTGAAGAATCGGCATTGATCGAATCACTGGAGGGCAAACCCGGTATTCCGCGTAATCGCCCGCCGTTTCCCGTCAACAGCGGTTATTGTGGCTTACCGACCATTGTTAACAATGTTGAAACCTTTGCCAATGTCAGCCTGATTTTCATCTACGGAGCCGAACACTATCGTCAGCATGGCAGTAAAAACTCCAGCGGCACCAAGGTTCTCAGTGTCAGTGGCGATTGCCGCCATCCGGGAGTCTATGAATTGAGCTTTGGTACCCGTCTTTCCGAACTGCTGCAGATGGCGGGTGCTACTGAGGTGCAAGCCGTGCAGATTGGTGGGGCAGCCGGTCACCTGATCAAACCTGAACACTTCGGGCGACGCTTCGACTTTGATGACCTGGCCACTGCCGGAGCTGTGATGATTTTTAATCAGCAACGCAAGCTGTTGGATGTGGCGAGTAATTTTGCCGACTTTTTTGTTCATGAGAGCTGTGGTTTCTGTACACCCTGTCGGGTTGGCACGACTGTGCAAAGTAAAATCCTACACCGTTTTCAACACCATAAGGCCGCAGCACAGGACCATGACAACCTGCAAAAACTGGTTCAGTTACTCAAGGCGTCCAGCCACTGTGGCTTGGGCAGCAGTGCCGGGTGGATCAGTGAAAGCCTGTTAAATGATTTTCCCGAAGTATTTAATCTTCCTGACAATGAGCAAGCCAGTGCCGCTTTTTTTGATATTGATTCGGCGCTGCTTGAAGCCCGCAATCTGGCAGGACATCAATGATGGCAAAGCTTAATTTCACACTTGATGGCATTGAGATCGTTTTTTCACCAGGCCAGACCATTATGGATGCAGCTCTGGCAGCCGGACACTATATTCCTCACCTTTGCCATGAGCCCGGTTATACTCCGCATGGTAGCTGCAGACTCTGTCTGGTGGCCGCCAATGGACGCATGGTTTCAGCCTGCACGCAACCGGCTAGCAGCGATCTGGAAGTGATCAGTAATCATGAAAGCCTGACTCAACATCGCCGGCAGCTGTTACAACTTTTGTTTATTGAAGGTAATCACATCTGTCCAGCCTGCGAAAAAAGTGGCAACTGCAAACTGCAGGCACTTGCCTATGATCAGGGCATGCTGGAACCGGGCTTTGAACAGTTTTTCCCGCGTCGCCGGATTGATGCCAGCCATGCTGGTTTTATTATTGACAGCGATCGCTGCATTGCCTGCGAACTTTGTGTGCGTGCCAGCAGAGATATCGATAAAAAAAATATCTTTGCTATTCATGGCCGTGGTCTAAAACGTCAGCTGGTCATCAACAGTCCAAGCGGCGAACTCGCCGATACTGATTTTGCTGCCACAGACAAAGCCGCACAGATCTGCCCGGTCGGCGCCATCCTGCCCAAACATCAGGCATTTCGCCAGTCTATCGGCAATCGTCTCTATGACCGCCAACCCATCAGTCAGATCGATGGAGTTAACCATGAGTGACAAAATCAAACTGGCCACGGCTTCTTTATGTGGTTGCTTTGGCTGCCATATGTCATTTCTGGATATTGATGAAAAACTCGAACAACTGGTCGAGGTGATTGAATTTAACCGTTCTCCGTTAACAGATATTAAAGACCTGAGTCAATGTGATATCGGTTTGATTGAAGGTGGTATAGCCAATCAGGATAATCTTGAAGTACTGCAAGATTTTCGTCGGCAGTGCAAAATTCTGGTTGCTGTTGGTGCCTGCGCCATGAATGGCGGCATTCCTTCGATGCGCAACAGCCATAGTCTTGAGAGCTGCCTGACTGAGGCCTATGTTGATGGCATTGGCGTGACCGACCCCGGCATACCGGCAGACCCTGAAATACCGCTGTTGCTTGATAAAGTCTATCCTTTGCATGAAGTCGTCAAAATCGATTATTTTTTACCCGGCTGTCCGCCTCCAGCCGAGGCTTTCTGGACATTTCTCAATGAGCTGATCCAGCATCAACAAATCGCTTTTCCCTATCATCAACGACACTTTGACTGACCACTATGGAAACCGCTAAAAACCCGGAAAAACTCAAGCGCATTGCCATCGATCCTCTCACCAGGGTTGAAGGGCACGGTAAAGTCACACTGCTGCAGGATGAAAATCTGCAAATCCAACAGGCACGTCTGCATATCAGTGAATTTCGTGGTTTCGAAAAATTTATTCAGGGCCGACCTTACTGGGAATTACCAGTGGTGGTACAACGTCTTTGCGGCATCTGCCCGGTCAGTCATCATCTGGCGGCTGCCAAAGCCTGCGACCAGTTACTCGGTATTAAACAAATTACCCCGACTGCAGAAAAAATCCGTCGCTTAATGCATTATGGTCAGACGCTGCAGTCACATGCGCTGCATTTTTTTCACCTCTGTTCGCCGGACCTGCTATTTGGTTATGACGATGAAGTCCGGCATCGAAATATTGTCGGCGTCCTTGAAGACTATCCTGATATTGCCCGTCAAGGCATCATGCTGCGAAAGTTTGGACAGGAAATCATTCGTATCACTTCCGGTAAAAGAGTGCATGGAACCGGTGCCATTCCCGGCGGCATCAATAAATCACTGACTAAAGACGACATTGCCTATCTGCAAAAAGATATAAAGCAAATTTTGCAGTGGGCTGAGCAAGCCGTCACGCTGATTTGTCGCATCAGCAGCCAACAACCTGACTATCATAATGATTTCGCCAGCATTCAAAGCAATATGCTGAGTCTGGTGGGGCATCAGGGTGAGTTTGAGATTTATGATGGCCAGCTTCGCGCCATCGATGCGGACGGACAGACGATCTTCGATCATGTTGCGGTAGAGAACTATCAGCAAATTCTCCGCGAACAGGTTAAAAGCTGGAGTTATATGAAGTTCCCTTTCATTGAAAGTCTAGGTGCAGAAAACGGCTGGTACCGCGTAGGCCCATTAGCCAGGATCAATAACTGCTCGACCATGGGAACGGAAAAAGCCGAATTACAGCGTCAGTTAATGCTCAATGAAAACCGGCAAGGCAAACCGGTTCAGGCGCTTCTTGCCTATCATCGAGCGCGTCTGATTGAGCTGCTGCATTGTGCCGAGTCAATTGAAACCCTGTTACAGGATCAGGATTTGTTAAAAGATGATTTACTCGAGCAAGGGGATCTGCAGGAAGAAGGCTTTGGCATCATTGAAGCCCCACGCGGCACGTTAATTCATCATTACAAAATGAATCCCGATGGTCTGGTGACCAAAGCCAATCTGATTGTCTCTACCACGCATAATAATCAGGCCATGAATGAATCAATTCGTCAGGTTGCCAGGCAACATTTAAACGGTCATGAACTGACCGAACCGCTGCTTAATCAGGTCGAAGTGGCGATTCGGGCATACGACCCCTGTCTGTCCTGTGCTACCCATGCTATCGGCCAGATGCCGTTGCAGATTGATCTGCTCGACAGTCAGGGACAGTTGCAGGATCGCCTGCAAAGATCGGTCTCAGGGAAGATTGAACGACCTGCCATTAATGACTGAAATATCGACGCCCCCCTGCCTGGTATTATGCTGGGGCAATCCCTCGCGTGGTGACGATGCATTAGGTCCGATGATGGCCGACTGGCTGCAAGCGCAACAACTCTCCGGCTGTGAGGTGCTGACCGATTTTCAACTGCAGATAGAGCATGCCCTGGATCTGCAGAAGCGTCAGCAAATCTGGTTTGTCGACGCCGCAATCAATCTTGATAAAGCTTTTACTATTCAGTCTCTTAAGCCTCAAAAAGATGACACCATCAGCTCCCATGCTTTATCACCGCAGGCTTTGTTGCAGGTCTATCAAAGCACCTTCAAACAAGCTGCCCCTGCAGCAAAACTGCTTAGCATTGGCGGTTACCAGTTTGAATTAGGTTGCCCCTTAACTGAGCAGGCCGAAATTAACTTGCAACAAGCCCGGAAATTTCTGCTGAATTCTTTATATAAGTAGTTACTAATTTATTGATCTTACTCAATGTCTATGACATGATTTGTTTGTTAGATTCACTAGCACAAATTAACAACAGGAGTTACACATGAAAAAATCACTCTCTGCAGCTCTGGCTGGTCTGGTTGTATTATTTGCTTCCAGCAGTGCTTCTGCCTTCTTCGGCAACAACTGGAACAATGGTTACGGCGGCTATGGTTACAACCCATATGACCCATGGGATCCACGTTTTTACATGGAAGAAATGGAACAGTTCTTTGATGATGACTACTACGGTGGTCCTTGGGGCGGCCCTTACGGTGGTTACGGTGCTCCTTACGGTTACGGCCCTATGCCTGCGCCAATGCCTTACGGCCCAATGCCTGCTCCTTATGGCATGCCTGCTCCATATGGTGCTCCAGTTCCATACGGTGCTCCAGCTCCAGCACCAGCACCTGTTAAGTAAGCATCTTAACTTTAAGCTGATTAAAAGCCCTCTTCCCGTTTAGGGTTGAGGGTTTTTTTATGCTTATCCGTAACGGATCATTTATCCAGAGCTTGGCAATAATCATCACTGATGCACGGCTATCCCAGCATCGCACATT